>Ga0307443_1000334_pt1 | contig 30924 bp, 28 predicted proteins | sample SalMarSW160220MG_FD_202148 | JGI IMG/M metagenome (GOLD analysis project Ga0307443, IMG submission 202148) | Salt marsh sediment microbial communities from the Plum Island Ecosystem LTER, Massachusetts, United States - SW1601-220 | ecosystem: Environmental > Aquatic > Marine > Intertidal zone >... | reverse complement strand
CGATGCTCACCGCAAGCGAGGTGGCCGAGATGCTTCACTTGCATGTCAACACCGTGAAGCGCCTCGGAGATCGCGGCGAACTGCCCTTCTACCGTGTCTGCAAGCGGGGCGACCGGCGCTTCCGTCTGGAAGACGTGATGGCCTTCCTGGCCCGGAACCGCTAGCTCACAAGCGCGGTCAGGCGCCCGGCACGCTCCGCAGCGCTGCCCCGAACATCTCCACGCCCTGGGCGATCTCTTCGCTTGCAGTGTCGATCGGGGGCAGGAACCTGATGACGTTGTGGTGCATGCCGCAGTTGAGCACCAGCAACCCCTGATCGGCACAGGCCTGGACCAGCGCCTCCCCGGTGGCCGTGTCGGGATCTCGAGTGGCGCGGTCCTTGACCATCTCCACACCCACCATGAGCCCCCGCCCGCGGACGTTGCCGATGCGCTCGTCTTTCGCCATGAGGCCCTGCAGCGCAGTCATCAGCTCCTGGCCGCGGGCCTCGGAGTTGGCCACCAGCCCCTGACGGCTGATCGTCTCGAGAACGGCGATGCCTGCCGCACACGACACCGGATTGCCGCCGAAGGTGGTCCCGTGGGCCCCCACTCCCCAGCGCTCCTGTAGATCGCGGCGGCTGACAATGGCCCCGATAGGCAGGCCGTTGGACAGCGCCTTGGCCAGGCAGATCACGTCCGGGACGATGCCGGCATGCTCAAAGGCCCACATCCTGCCCGTCCGGCCGATGCCCGACTGGATCTCGTCGCAGATCAGCAGGATCCCGTGCTCGTCGCACAGGGCCCGCAGCTCGCGCAGGAAGCTCAGGGGAGCAGGGCTGAAACCGCCCTCGCCCTGGATGGGCTCGATGATGATCGCCGCCACCGAGGTGGCCGGGATCTCGTGGGCGAACAGCGTTCGCAGGGCGCCCATGGCGCCGGCCGTGGCGGCCTCCTCGTCTTCACCGAAGTAGCGATAGACGTTGGGGTAGGGAGTCAGGTAGACGGACGGCAGCAGCGGCTCGTAGCCGAGACGGTAGCTGATGCTCGAGCTGGTGATCGAGGCCGCGCCGAAGGTCCGGCCGTGGAAGGCGCCCCGGAAGGCCACGATCCCGGGCCGACCGGTCACGCGCCGGGCGAGCTTCAGCGAGGCCTCCACCGCCTCTGCCCCGCTGTTGCCGAAGAAGACCGTGTCGAGCGGTTTGGGGCAGACCTCAGCCAGCATCGTGGCCAGCTGGCCCACCGGTTCCAGGTAGCCGAGGGCGTTGCAGATGTGGAGCAGCTTGTCGGCCTGGTCCTTGATGGCCTGGGTCACGGCCGGGTGGTGGTGCCCCAGCGACGTGGTCGCGATGCCGCAGGCGAAGTCCAGGAAGCCCCGTCCCGAGGAGTCGTACAGAGTGTGACCCTCGCCCCGCTCCCAGCTGCGCTCGTAGTAGCGGCCCAGGATCGGGGAGAGGTGCGGCTTGGAGATCGCGGCGTAGTCGCCCGCCGCCGCCAGGGCCATCTCCGGCGTTCCGCCGGTGGAGGCGGCAGAGGGGGAGGCGGTGGGCTTGTCGCCGGTGGACATGGCAGGGACTCCTCGAAACACGGTTCGCCGGTCGGCATCGACCGGCGGTTCTACGGAGTATAGGGGCGGCTGCCCCGAGGAGGCGGCTGCCGGGACTCCGGCCTCCCCAGGTGGCTTCGAACCCGTATGCCCCCAAAGTCCTATGCCATATGCGCCGAAAGTCCCACCCGAGGCCGCCGATTCATGTAGGCTGTGCAGCCACCGGAGGTAACCGGGTGCGCCGCGGAGGCTCAACGGGGGGCGTCTGTGCGGGCACGCGGCTGCGCGAGCGGAGAGGCTCGCGTGGCCGAAACCAGGAGGTGTCGTGGAGCGGATGGGACCCGGCGCTGGAGGAGAGGCGCTTGAGGCCGACGTGGAAGGGCAGACCGTCAAGGTCATGACCCGCCGGCCGGGCGGCGATGACGGCCGTTTGTTCGAGTCCGGGCCGAGCTCGACCCGGGGAGTCACGTCGCGCCCCACGGACGAGGACCTGGTCCGGGTGGTGCGAGAGCTGACCGGGGTCTCCGGCCAGGACGAGCCTCCGGTTGCCATCGCGGGGGCCACTTCCGGGGCGACGGTGGAGTTTCCTGGCGACGCGCCCGTGCCGACCGTGCCGGTCGAGCCCGTGTCCTTCTCGCTGCCCGGATCGCCCACGGGGCTGGCGCTCCACATGGACGAGCGGGGCGACGGCCGCCTGGAGGCCATCGATGGCGGCGGCGGACGGATCGACCTTGGGTCGGACGGCATGTGGTGGATCGTCAGCCGCCTGATCGAGGCTCTCGAGGATCCCCAAGGGGTCGCCGAGTGGCCGCGCTTCCTGACGCTCGGCACCAGGCTCGGCGGGCCGGCAACCCAGGCCTCGCTCGAGACCGACGGCCAGGGTCTGAGGATCGTCTGGCGTGGCCTGCGGAGCGGGATAGTGGGTGACGTGGTCGCGATCCAGGAACTGTCGTCGGAGCGGGTCGGCGGCTGGCTGACCCTGTTGCGCCCGGTCCGTGAGAGTCTCGAGAGGGACCGGGCTCATCGCCAGCGCATGCGCCCGGCCCGCACGGCTGAGCGCTGGGCACGGGCACTCGAGCGCTGGGAGACCCAGGGCACCTAGGAGGCTGGGTCCGTCGGGCTGGCCGGGGGATCGGTTGGGGCCGGCGGCACCACCCTCCGTAGACAGGGGTAGAGACGATGGCATTGCCGCAGCGCAGCGATCCCTGGCACGGGCTCTCGGTCGAGACTCTGCGCTTCCTGGAGATCCACCAGGCCAGGGCGGTGGCCATCCCGGGGCGCAGCTGGCGGGACCTGGGCGACGCGGTGATGCTGTACTCGGCAATGGAGCGCGACCCGTTCTTCAACCGCCTCGTGGCCGTGCGCTGGCCGGAGGTGTCGGCCGAGTTCGACGCCCGCCTCCGCGAGACGAACGAGCTCTTCACCTCGCTGGGGCGCTGGCCCCACGTATGGGCCGTCCCGGGGCTCAGCCAGCCGCCCGATCTCGTGGCCCGATTGACGGCCAATGGCTTCGTGAACCAGGGCGGGGGCTACGACATGCTGCTCGTGCGCGACTCCAGGGAGGAGCCACTGCAGCCGTTGCCGCCGGGGGCCGTGGTCAGCCACTGGAATTGCACCCCGCCGGAGCAGGTCCAGCCCCGGGCGGAGACCATCGCCAGGGTCATCGAAGCCGCGTTCAGCCTGCCTGAGGCGCGGCGGGCCAATCTGCAGCGGGAGATCGGCCTGACCCTGGAGCGCCCGGTCTTCCACGCCTACGTGATCACCGTGGAGGATGAGCCCGTCGCCACGGGCCAGCGCTACACTTTCGAGGGCGCCAGCTACCTGTCGTCGATCGGCACGCGGCCGCCGTGGCGCGGCCTGGGATTGGGCACCTACCTGACGCGCCTGATGGTCTCGGAGTCCCTCGAGGCGGGATTTGACCTGGTCTACCTGGGCGTGTACTCGGACAAGCCGCGGGCAGTCGGCCTCTACGAGCGCCTCGGCTTCGCGATCCTGGGTGGCGAATCTGCCGACCTGTTGCTCAGACCGGCAGGCTAGACTCGACGCAGGCAGCCGCGCGATGGAGAAGGCACCGGCTGCAGCAGGGAGTCGACATGTCTCAGACAAGCGAGCCTGTCATCTCCGTGTCCGACCTGCGCAAGTCCTACGGCGACGTGCAGGCCGTCGACGGGATCAGCTTCTCGGTCGGGCGCGGGGAGGTCTTCGGCATGCTCGGTCCCAACGGGGCCGGCAAGACAACCACCATCGAGATCCTGGAGGGACTGCGCAAACCGGATTCGGGGCAGGTCCGGGTCCTGGGCATGGACGTTCTGCGCAACGCCGACGCCATCAAAGAACGCATCGGAGTCCAGCTGCAGACGGTAGCGCTCTATCCGCGGCTGACGGTCCACGAGCTGATAGACCTCTTCGGAAGCATCTATCGCCGGCACCTGTCGACGGGCGAGCTGATCGACAAGGTGGACCTGGACGAGCGCGCCGGAGCCCGTTCGATGGACCTCTCGGGCGGCCAGCAGCAGCGTCTGTCCATCGCCCTGTCGCTGGTCAACGACCCGGAGCTGGTCTTCCTCGACGAGCCCACCACCGGCCTGGATCCGCAGGCTCGGCGCTCCATCTGGGATCTTGTCAAGGATCTCCAGAGCAGCGGCAAGTCGGTGATGCTCACGACCCACTACATGGAGGAGGCCGCCGAGCTGTGCGACCGGGTGGCCATCATGGATCACGGCCACATCCTGGAGATCGGCACGGTGAACGAACTGATCCGCAAGCGCTTCAAAGAGCGGGCGGTCTTCTTCGACACCCATCCCAGCCTGTCGCCGGCTCAGCTCTCCAAGCTGGGCGGGGTTACCCATGCGGCCCAGGAGGACGGCCAGACAGTCCTCTACTCGAAGGACGTGCCGGCCACCATCGGTGCGCTGCTGGCAATGGCCGACCGGCTGAAGGTCGAGCCGCGCAACCTGGGCGTTCGCCAGGCCACGCTCGAAGACGTCTTCCTCGACCTGACCGGTCGAGCCCTGCGCGACTAGGAGGCGACAGATGAGAACCCTGTGGCGCCTTACGGTCGCCAACGTCAAGAGTCTGCTTCGTGATCGGGCGGCCCTCTTCTGGGCAGTCATGTTCCCGATCATGTTCGTGCTCCTCTTCGGGGCCATCTTCTCCGGCTCCGGGGAGACCAAGATCACCGTTGGCTTCGTCAACGAGGAGAACAACCCCGCCACTGCCAAGCTCCAGGAGGCATTCGAGAACTCGGGCCTGCTTGTCCTGGAGGTCGGGACCCTCGAGGACGAGAAGCAGGCGATGAAGGACGGGCAGGTCTCGGCCGTCATCGTCATCCCCAAGGGGCTTCTGGAGGCCTCGGGAGACAACCCTGCCTCGATCCAGCTCTACATCGACCCCACGGCATCCCAGGTCAATCAGATCGTGGAGAGGGTCGCGAGTGAGATTGCCAACCAGTACAACCTGACCCTGGCCGGTGCGCCCGTGGTCCTGACCGTCTCGAACCTGACACTCGAGTCCGAGGCTCTGACGGCCGCCGGCTACCTGGTCCCGAGCATCCTGGCCATGGCCTTGATGCAGCTCGGTGTCTTCGCCTGCATCCCGCTGGTTCAGCAGCGAGAGAAGGGCATCCTCAAGCGCCTGGGCGCGACCCCCCTGTCACGCTGGCAGCTGGTCGTCAGCCACGTCTTCGAGCGCCTGCTGGTGGCGATCATCGACGCGGTCCTGATAATCGGGATAGGCGTCGCGCTCTTCGGCGTCAAGATCCTCGGCAGCATCCTGGTCGTTGCCTTCCTGGTGCTGCTCGGAGCGGCCGCGTTCCTCGCCCTGGGCTACGCCCTTGCGGCATTCCTTCGGACCGAAGAGCAGGCCAGCGGCGTCGTGCAGCTCGTCCAGATCCCGATGATGTTCCTCTCGGGCATCTTCTTCCAGTTCGAGTTCTTGCCCGGCTTCCTGCAGTCCATCGGCCGCTTGCTGCCGTTGACCTACCTCGCCGACGCGATGCGCCAGGAGATGGTCCACGGGACGATGGTCGCGCCGATGGCGATGGACGTGGCCATCCTTGTCGGCTGGCTCGTGGTCTGTCTCGGCATCACGGCCCGCTTCTTCCGCTGGACCTAGGCGATACTGCGCACTTCTACCAGGTCATGATTGCCGGTTGACGTCGCACGTAGGGCCGTCCAGGCACGCCCCGAATCCCATGTACTCCGGGGCCGGCTCGCTACTTCTCCGTCTCGGGTGGCTGCCCGGAGGCCGCCTGAGCGCCCCACCGCTCCCAGTGCACGACCTCCTCGTATGACTTCCGCCCCTTGCGCTTCGGCCAGGTGAGGGCTTCGGGGTTGGCCGGATAGCCGAACGAGAGGATGAACTCGCACCAGTAGCCGTCCGGCAGGCCCAGCAGATCCTTGACCATGTCCTGGCGATGGATCGTTGCCGGCACGCTGCCGATCCCCAGCTCCCAGGCCGCCAGGGTCATGTTCTGGGCGGCCCGGCCCAGGTCCCACATGACCGAGAGGGGGGCGTCCACTGTGCCGGGGTCGGGCGTCACCAGCGCGATCGCCGCGGCGGCACCGGCCAGATGTGCCGCGTTCTCGCCGAGGCCCCCAAGCTGCTCGAGGTGCGCCCGGTCGGTGCAGACCACGAAGTCCCAGCGCTGCTGGTTCTTCGAGCTGCCGGCGCGGCGCCCGGCATTGAGGATCCGCTGCAGGTGCTCCGGTTCCAGGGGGCGGTCGGCGAACTTGCGCACGGCCCTCGTGGTGTCGATGGCGGTCCAGGTGTTCATGGCTGCTCCGGTCTAGCGGGGGCGGGTGGGGTCGGCGACGGGCGCGAGGTCGGGGATAGCGCCATAGCCGAAGCTGGGGTTGGCCGGCCGCTCCACTACGCAGGCGGCGGCCAGTTCGCCGGCTTTGTGTGGCGTGACGGCTCCACCCAGCGACCGGGCCAGGAACGAGGCCACGCGGCGCCGCATCTCCGGGGCTTCGTAGAGCCAGCGGTGGCCGAAGCCGGACAGCACCAGTGTTTCGACCTCGGCCGAGCCGGGCCGGCGGCGCTGCTTGCGGGCCGCGTCGGCGATCAGCGTCAGGTGGGAGACGGGTACGGCGCGGTCATCCTCGCCGTGGATCAGGAAGAGCGGTCCGCTGTAGCGGGCGGCGGCGGTGGAGGCGCTGGCGTCCTCGATCGAGTGCCGCCGCGCGACCAGCAACACGGCCGCCGTCAGGGCCGCCAGGGGCATGGCGATGGGCCCCGGGATCCGCATCTCCGCCAGCTCGAAGGTTCGGCGGGTCATGCGCACCGGGTCGGCCGGGGCGGACATGGCGACCACGGCGCCGACAACCGGTTCCAGCGCGGCCGCCGCGATCACCCCGGCCCCGCCCATGGAGTGGCCGATCAGTCCGACCCCCGATACGTCGGGGCGGGCGGCCAGCCAACGCGCTGCCGCGGCGGCATCTGCCGCGAACTCGGGCACGCTGATGGCCACTTCCTCCGGTGGGTTGTCGCCGTGGCCCCGGGCGTCGATGGCCAGGCAGTGGAAGCCGGAGGCGTGCAGGTAGCGGACGTGAGCCAGCGAACGGCCGCGATTCGACTCCCAGCCGTGAAGGATAACCACGGCCGGGTGTGGCTTGACGGCGCGCTTGCTGGCGCCGACGGCCGGGATCCACCAGGCTGCCAGCGTGTCCGGTCCGCCCGGCGGTCCGGGTATCGAAACAAGCTCGGAGACGAGCCCGAGATCCGCCGGTGTGCCCTCGACGGGGCTCCGGACCGGCAGCCCGGCTCGCGCCCTGTAGCGCAGGGCGAAGCGATAGGCGAGACCGAAGGACAGGGCGCCGGCGGCCAGCCCGGCGAAGGCGAAGTTGCGAGGCCTGAATAGCGACAGCATGAGGGTAGGGGACGCCACCCGGGCGCGGCTGTCAAGCGCCGGCCTCGACTGGCCCGTCCCGGGGGCCGCGGCGGCGGTCCAGGTAGACTGAGGGGATGCCGCATCGCAACCCGTTCGACGTTCTGGAGCTGCCGCTCGACGCCACGACCGCCGCGATCCGGAGCGCCTGGCGTCGGCTGGCGCGCCAGCACCACCCGGACCTGACGAGCGGCGACGCGGCGCTGGAGAGGCGCGCCACGCGGCAGATGGTCGAGATCAACGCCGCTTACCTGGAGCTGAAGGATCTCGTCAGCCGGCGGCGCTTCCGCGACGAGGCGGCCAGGACGCGCGGGGCCAGCCCATTGGGGCCCCTGGAGGCCCAGCAGGCGGAGGGCCCGGCCGTTGAGCACGGCACCCGGGCGACGAGCCACCGTACGCGGCCCGTCACGGCCCGTATCGACACCAGCGCCCTGTACCACCCTCGCAACTCCACCCTGCATCCGACGCGGCGCAGCCCGCTGCCCGGCCATGCCCCTATGCCGCGCTACGTGGAGGCTCGAGAAGCGCCGCGGGCCTCGACTCCCAGCGGCCCGACGCAACGCCGCGCCGGCCCCTCCCTGGAAGGCGACCTGCCCGGCCTGGCCGAGGCCCTGGCCACGCCCGTCGGCTTCGGCAAGTTCGCCGGCCTGGCCGTGGGCGACGTGGCGGACCTGGAGCCGACCTATCTCGAGTGGCTGGTTCGGACCGTGAACCGCGACCCCGAGCTACTGCTGGCCGCTCGAGTCGTGCTGAGCCACCTGGAGCGCAGGGGTCGGGCAAGGCGACGGCGGCTGGACACGAGCGTCCCGCGAGGCTGAGGTGCCGGCCGCGAACTGGCTCGGAGATGGAGAAACGACCCGCCCGGGATGCCCGGACGGGTCGCTCACCCGCCAGAAATGAGTCCCGGCCGCCGACCGAAGAGCCTTGATGGGCCGGCTGCTCCATGGTTGCTCGGGTCGTAGTCGAGGCCGGCAGCCTCCTCGGCGATCTCCAGGTCGCGAAAAAGACGGCGGTCTGCGAGAGCCTCGGCCCGTATCCGACGCCCTGGCTCTTCGTCCAGTGGTGTCGCCGGCGGCCAGTGACAACCCTACTCGGGAATCCCGCTTCTACAATGGCCCGTACGTGCGTGTCCGGGGCAGCCACTAAGTAAGGCGCGTCGGCGCACCACCCATTTGGGCGGGTCATACCTAGCACCCCCGTCCGGCTTACCTCGGAGGAGCGGCATGTACGCCAACGGACTGTCCTACCTGGAGGAGGAACGCGAGGCCTGGCGTCCCTTCGAGGCCCTGCTCGAACTGACGGACGAGCAGCTGCAGGCGGCCGTCGAGGGTGCCCACGACTGGACCGGCCGCGACCTGATGGCCCACCTGTGCGCCTGGATAGGGTGGTGGCTCGAGATCGCCCGGGAGCTGGCCGTAGGCCCGGAGAGCCCAACCATGGAGCGCCTGCGCGAGCTGGGCCGTAGCTGGGAGACGGAGGGCGACGCAGTCAATGCGGCCATCCAGGCCGAGTGGGCGGCCTTGCCGATGGCCGAGGTGCGACAGCGCTTCGAGTCCCTGCCGGGCGATCTGCGGGGTTACCTGACGGTGATCCCTGAGGCGCGCTGGCTCAAGGACGAGGCCGCGCTGAAGACGCTGCTCCAGAACACCACCGAGCACTACGCGGAGCACGTGGCGGAGCTGAGAGCGATCCTGACCGCCGCCGGCCGCTGACCGCCTGCCTGCCTCGCGGCGCAAAGAACGACCCCGGCCGAGGGGGCAGGCCGGGGTCGTATACGGGGCCGAGGGGGAGGCCCCGGGGGTGTATTCGAATTCGGTGGGTGCCTAGTTGGCGACCGGAGCGTACTGCGAAAGGCCGAAGACCGCTTCGATCTGCTCCGCAGGACGGGCTCCGACCACCGCCATGGGTTGGAGTCCGGGCCGGAAGAAGGCGATCGTAGGCAGAGTCGCGATCTGGAGCGCCTGGGAGACGCCCGGGTTCGCGTCCACGTCCATCTTGACGATATCGATTGCGCCGGCGTACTTCTCGGCGATGCGTTCGAGCTCCGGGGCGACCATGCGGCACGGCTGGCACCAGGCCGCCCAGAAGTCGACGATCACCGGCCGCTCCGCGTTGAGGACGATCTCTTCGAAGGTCTCGTCCGTTACTTCTCTGACGTCGGCCATCTGGTCCTTTCTGCCTTGCGGCTACGTGCCGGCCTCGGCGGTCAGCCTGAGATCGATTGGAGTAGCTCGCAGGCGTCCGTGATCCGCGTGTCCGCGAGCCGGTAGTAGATTGTGTTGCCGTCGCGCCTGGTCAGGACCAGGCCCGAGTTCCGAAGCACGGCCAGATGCTGGCTCATGTTCGGGACCTGGCAGCCGACTCTCTCGGACAGGTCCCGGACCGACATCTCGCCTCGCGCGAGGCACTGCAGGACGCACAATCGCTTCGGATCGGCCAGGGCCCTGGCCACCGCCGCCGATCGTTGCCGCGTTGCCTCGAGTTCGCTTACTTCGAGCATGCAGAGATCCTACAGTAAGTTGCGCAAATACGCAAGCAGCTTGCCACGGCCCGGCCGCTAGCCTTCCAGGTCCACCAGGCCGAGCGGGTTGAAGATGGCCAGAACCGTGGCATTGTCCACGCGGCTGCGCTCCATCTGCCTCCCCTGGTGCCTCTGCTACATCCGATGCTCGACGCTGCCCTCAGGTTGCGTCGATGCAGCGACGTTCCGTGCGGCCTCATACTTCGCCCATGTCAGAACGCATCGTTCCCCTGCAGCGGTTCCATGAAGCCCGAGGCGTACTGGAAGGGCGGATCGACCGCACGCCAATTCTGTCGTCATCGACGGCCGGCCGCGTCCTCGCGGCGCGCGGGATCGCCGCCGCCGACGGGCGCGTGTACGCCAAGGCGGAGAACCTGCAGAGGACAGGCGCCTTCAAGATCCGCGGCGCGCTCAACAAGATGGAGGCCCTGACGGCGGACGAGCGGGCTGCGGGGGTGATCACCCTCTCGGCGGGCAATCATGCCCAGGGGGTGGCGCTGGCCGCTCACGAGGCCGGGGCGCATGCCGTGGTCATGATGCCGGCGGGCGCCGTGCGCTCCAAGGTCGAGGCCTGCCGTGGCTACGGCGCTGAAGTGATCCTCTTCGGCCAGCACGTCGGGGAGACCTGGGCCCGCATGGACGAGATCCAGGCCGAGCGGGGCCTGGCGTTCGTTCCTCCCTTCGACGACCCGGCCATCATTGCCGGGCAGGGGACCATCGGCCTGGAGATCCTGGACGATCTGCCGGACGTGGACGTGGTGGTGGCGGGCATCGGCGGTGGAGCGCTGTGCACCGGGACGGCTGCCGCGCTCAAGGAGACCAGGCCCGAGATCCGCGTCTACGGCGTGGAGCCGGTGACCTCCAACTCGATGACGCTGGCCTTGAAGGCGGGCAAGCCGGTCACGATCCAGCCCGTCTCTGTCGCCGACGGCCTGGGCTCGCCGTTCGCCGGGGAGTGGACCCTGGCCATGGCCCATCGCTACCTGGACGGCGTGCTGCTGATCGACGACGCCACGATCCTGGCCGGGGTGCGCTTCGCCCTGGAGCGGATGAAGCAGCTCGTGGAGCCGGCTGGTGCGGCCGCCCTGGCGGCGGTGCTGTTCGGCGATGTTCCGATCCGCGACGGGGAGCGGGTGTGCGTGGTGCTCAGCGGCGGCAACGTAGACCCGGCCCGGCTCGGCGAGCTGTTGGCGGGCGCGGCTCCGCTCGACATCCCGCCGCTGGTCGGCTAGAGCGAAGCTCCTACCCCATGCCCAGCTCGTGGAGGCGGTCGTCGTCGATGCCCAGGTAGTGGGCCAGTTCGTGCAGGACCGTCACTCGTATCTGCTTCTCCAGGGCGGCCTCGTTCGGGAAATCCTCCTCGAGGGCGATTCGGAAGAGCGAGATCTTGTTCGGGAAGGGAGCCCAGTCGGCCGCCCATTCGGTTCGCGGCACGCCCTCGAACAGCCCGTACAGGTCGTCGCCGGGCCGCAGGCCGACCGAGCGGCGCTGCTCGGCGCTGGGGCGGTCCTCCACCACGATCGCTACCTCGTCCAGGGCGCGCGAGAATGGCGGGGGCACGGCCGCAAGGGCCCGCTCCACGGAATCGTGGAAGGCGGCGCGGTCTGCCGTCTCGCGGGCTCGCCAGCTGACGCTGCCCCGGCGGTGCTTCACCATGCGCCTATGCTACGGCCCCGGCCGCGCGTTGGCAGCGCTGGCGCTACGATGGCCGCGAAGGAGAGCAGTCATGCCGGATGACAAGCGCGGTCAGGGAGATTGCGACGACCTGGAAGCCCGCGTGCGCCAGATCGTGGAGCAGATCGAGCACGGCGACACAGGCGCGGGCGCGCCCGCTGAGAGCCGCCCGGCGGGTGGGATCGAGGAGGCCGTGCGCCGGATCCTGACCGAGATCGGCGAGGACCCCGATCGCGAGGGGCTCCTGCGCACGCCTGAGCGGATGCACCGCATGTGGCTGGAGCTGACCTGCGGCTACCTGGTCGACCCGGACAAGCTGATCAACGGCGCCATCTTCGATGTCGGCTACAGCGAGATGGTCGTGGTCAAGAACATCCCCTTCTACTCGCTGTGCGAGCACCACATGCTGCCCTTCTTCGGCACGGCCTCGGTGGGCTATGTCCCGCGAGGGAAGGTCGTGGGCCTGTCCAAGATTCCGCGGGTCGTGGAGATGTACGCCCGGCGGCTGCAGGTCCAGGAGCGCATGACCCAGCAGGTCGCCGACTTCCTCCAGGAGCGGCTCGATCCCCAGGGCGTGGCCGTGGTCATCGAAGCCCAGCATCTGTGCATGGCCATGCGCGGCATTCAGAAGCGCGGCGCGACGATGGTCACCAGCAGCGTCCTGGGCTGCTTCCGAACCAACCAGCGCACCCGCGACGAGTTCATGGCTCACCTCGAGCGGGGAGACAGGCAGGCCTGACCGGCTGGATCCGGAAGGCGGGATGCCGGAGCCCGGCTGCGAATGATCCTCAGCGCGGAACAGAGCCGGGCCTGGCACAGGGGCGGGCGACGATTGAGCGACCATTAACGCGTTCTCTCGAGGGTTATCGAGAGACAAGCGGAAAGTGGAATGCCATGGTCCAGCAGATCGAATCCAGGCGCGACATCGCGGCTCCGGCCGCGAATCGGCCACACGTCTTCCAGGAGATGGAGATCCCTCCGGTCACCGAGCCCTTCACGTCGCACATGGGCGGGCCCTACACGCCGCCCCCCGTGCCGGCCAGTCGGGCCCTCATGTGCGGCCTTTGCAGGAAGCCCCGCGAGGATCGCATTCATGTCGAGGGCGAGATCGAGGCCGACTTCGAATCGCCGCGCTGGGGCCTCTAGGCCGGGCGTGGGCGAGCCGGACAATCGAACAACCGAGCGGTCCATCTCGTCTGGATTACCGAGGCGCCGAAGACCGGCATGCGGCGCTCGAGATCCAGAACGGGGAGACCATGAACTTCCGTAACGCCCGCAGGAACGAGGGCAACAAGCAGGCTCAGGGGCCCGATCCGAAAGAACGGCATCTCTTCCAGGAAGCCGTGCCGGGCGGCCCCTGCGCGGTTTGCGCTCGTAGCAAGAACGATCCCGTCCATCAGGGCGTGGAGGTCGACGAGTCCCCTCGCTGGGGCTTCTAGCCCCGGAGGGTCGCTCGATGCACCCAACGCCGAACCGACGATCCGAAACGAAGCCGTGGGTCCCCGACCCGCGGCTTCCTCACGCCTTCCAGGCCGTGCCGCCCATCTACTGCGGAAGTGCGCACCACCAGATCCTCACCCCGGCCTGTCAGCTGTGCGGGCGCGGGCGCGGGGTGCGCATCCACGTGGCGGCTGAGGAGAATGACTCGCCGCGCTGGCCGCTGTAGGTGGGCAGCCCGTTATGATGCGGGCATGACCGACCGACCGATCAAGGTGCTCATTGCCAAGCCGGGTCTCGACGGGCACGACCGCGGCGCCAAGGTGCTCGCCCGCGGCCTCCGTGATGAAGGCTTCGAGGTGGTGTACACCGGCCTGCGCCAGACACCCGAGATGATCGTCACGGCCGCCCTGCAGGAGGACGTGGACGTGGTCGGGCTGTCCATCCTGTCGGGCGCCCATCAGACCCTGCTGCCCAAGGTTTGCGGCCTGCTCAAGGAGAAGGGGATGAGCGACGTGCTGGTCGTGGCCGGGGGCATCATCCCGGACGAGGACGTTCCCTCACTCAGGAAGGCAGGAGTGACCGCCGTCTTCGGCCCGGGAACCACCATCGCCCAGGTCGCCGAGTTTGTGCGCGCCAACGCCCGGCCGCGGGACTAGGGCGGAGTGGGCACGGCCGTGGAGCGAGCGGGGGAGCTGAGCGAGGCGGCCCTGAGCGGCGATCGTCGCGCCCTGGCCCGTCTCCTGACCGCCGTCGAGAACCGCACCCCGCTGGCCGAAGCTGCGCTGCGGCAGCTCTACCCCAGGGCCGGCCGTGCTCAGCTGATCGGCGTGACGGGGCCCCCGGGGGCGGGCAAGAGCACCCTGGTGGCGGCGCTCATCGGGGAGTTGCGCCGCTCCGGACGACCCGTGGCGGTCGTGGCCGTGGACCCCTCCAGCCCCATCACCGGCGGCGCCGTCCTGGGCGACCGGGTCCGGATGCAGGCCTACGCCGGAGACGACGGGGTCTTCATCCGCTCCATGGCCTCTCGCGGCCACTCCGGCGGGCTGGCCTACGCCACGACCGCGGCCGCGGCGGTCTTCGACGCAGTCGGCTTCGACGTCGTCCTGATCGAGACCGTAGGCACGGGCCAGAGCGAGGTCGAGGTCGCCGCCACGGCCGACACCACCGTCGTCGTGGAGGCTCCGGAGATGGGCGACGAGATCCAGGCCATCAAGGCCGGCTTGCTGGAGGTCGCCGACATCGTCGTTGTCAACAAGGGCGATCGCCCAGGGGCGCAGCGGACGGCGAGCCAGCTGCGGGCGATGCTGGCCGACGCGCCGCGCGAGGCGCGGCCGGGTGGACCTGCCCCCAAGCGGCCGGAGGTCCTGCTGACCACCGCCGCGACCGGAGAAGGAGTAGCCGATCTGCTGGCCGCTATCGACCGCCACCGCGGAGCCGCCGGGGCGGCCGGCGACGCCAACCGCCTTACCCGGGCCGAGGCTCAGGTCTGGGCCGTGCTGGCGGACCGCCTCCGCGAGCGGGCCCGCACGATCGAAGCGGCGCCGGTGGCCGCCGAGCTGCTGCGGGCCGTGGCCGCCCACGAGCTGGACCCGTACGCGGCCGCCGACCGCCTTCTGGCCCTGATGGTCTCGGCCGAGCGGGAGTAGGCAGAATCGCCCCGGCGCGGGGCTCTACTCCTCCGCCCCGCCGCCTCCGCCGGTGGCCAGCACCTCCCTCACGACCCTGACCACGGCCTCGATGTCGAACGGCTTGGCCAGCAGGCGGATGCCGCGGTCGGTGGCGAAGCCCCTGAGGTGGGGGTTGAGTACGTCGCCGCTCATGAAGACCGCGCGGCGGGCCATCTCGGGCCGGAACTCGACCGCCGCCTCGTAGAACTCCGTCCCGCTCATGCCGGCCATGCGGTGGTCGATCAGCATCACGTCGAAGGGGGTGTCGCGTAGAGCCTCCAGGGCGTTCGCTCCGTCCGCCGCCGGAACGCAGTTGATGCCGGCCGCCGTCAGAGCTTTGCGCAGGAAGGCGCGGATGGAGGGCTCGTCGTCGACGGCCAGGACGAAGGGCTGAGAGGCGGGGAAGCGAGTGGGGATGGTTGCGGTCATGGACGGGATCGCCCCCTGGTCGGCCGGGACGGGGGTCGGTGTCGGGGCCGCCTGCTCCCGGGCCGGCGCCCTGGCGGGCGCGGGCTGCTTCCTGGATCGGCTGGCGCGCTTCGTGGCCGGCTTCGCCGGCCCCGCCCTGGCGGCCGCCTCAGGCGCGGCCCTCCCCGCAGTCGCCTTCGCGGCCCGGGCGACGGGCCGCTTCTCGGTCGCCGGCTGAGGGGCGGCGCTCTCTGCCACTTCGGCCGCAGCCGGCGCTTCGTGGCGGGTCGGACGCCGGCCTACCGCCTCGACGAACTGCCGCTCGTCGATCGGACCGGCCCGGACCGGCAGCTCGATGATGAAGGAGCTGCCCGCTCCCTTTGGCCCGGGTTCGTACCACAGGCGCCCGCCGTGGGCGGCGACGATCCCGAACGAGACCGAGAGCCCGAGGCCCGTCCCTTCACCCGGTTGCTTCGTAGTGAAGAAGGGGTCGAACAGCCGGGCCCGGGCCGATTCCGGCACGCCGGGCCCATCGTCGCGGACGGTGACACGAACGCGCTCCTCAAGCGGCTTGTCGGTCTTGGCGCCTCGACCGGGCCTGGGCAGAGCCGCCGTGATCCACAGGTGGGAAGGCCCCGATCGCTTGACGTCGCGCATGGCCTGAATGGCGTTGATTGTCAGGTTGAGCAGCACCTGCTGCAGTTGGGCCCGATCCAGGTCGATCTCGGGGATCGTCGCCGGGATATCCACCGCGACCTCGATGTGGTTGGTGCTGAGGGCGTACGACTGCAGCTCCAGGACGCTCTGGACCAGGGCGGAGATGCTCGTGGGGCGTCGTTCGGGCGGCCGCTGCCGGGCGAAGTCGAGCAGGCTCTGGACGATCCGCCTCGTCCGGTCCGACTCCTGGACCAGGAGGCCGGCATCGTGGCGCATATCCTCGGGCAGCCGCTCGTCGCTTCGTATGAGCTGGCTGAAGGCGATGATCGCCGCCAGTGGGTTGTTCAGCTCGTGAGCCACACCGGAGACGAGCTGGCCGATAGCCTCCATCTTCTGGGCCTGCAGCAGCTCATTCGTCAGACGCTCCTGGTCGGACAGGTCGCGCACCAGCGACAGGAAGCGCCGCTGGCCCCCCAGCTCCACGACGCGGACCTCCACCTCTACGGGGAACTCCGAGCCGTCGGGGCGACGAGCCCGATCCTTGAATGTGCCGCGCCCCTGGGTCCAGACGATCTGCCGGCGCCGCGCCATCTCCCGCTCGTCCGCGGAGATGAGCTGGCCGAAGTAGCGGCCCAGGATCTCGCCGCGGTTGACGTGATACAGGCGAACGGCCGCCTCGTTGGCGTCGAGGACGGTGCCATCGAGAGCGGAGACGAAGAAGGCGTCCGGCGATTCCTCGAACAGGGTGCGGTAGCGCTCCTCCGACGCGACCAGGCGCTCCCGCAGGCGGAAGTTGGCCAGGGCGATGCCGCCGATGCGGGCCACCGAATCAAGCGCCGCCTCGTCGATGGTCAGGCGGAGGGTGGGCTGCTCGAAGAAGCACAGCAGGGCCCCGGCGAGCTCCTCGCCGGTGCGGATCGGTATGGCGCCGTAGGCCTGGAAGCCGGTCGTCTGGGCCATGGGCAGCACGCGCTCGCTGACCTCCCCGGCCATGAAGTCGCCCAGACTGCTGCCCCCGCCGGTGAGCATCAGCTGGCCTCCGGGAACGTCCCGCGCCGGAACGCCCTTGAGCCAGGGCCGGAACGCGCCCGCCTCGCCGGCCACGGCGTGAGTCTCGAAGTGGTGTCCGGGTTCCATCAACAGGTAGCAGACGCCGGTCGCCCCCAGGGCCTCACGGACGAGGCTGACCGTGCGGTGGGCCAGCTCTTCGAACGAGCTGGCCTCCTCGCCGATGCGGGTCAACTCGTCGAGGGTGTCGAGCCGATGGCTAAGGGCCCGTTGCGCCGCGGCGCGGTGTAGCAGCTCGGAGCGGAGCCTGAAGTTGGCCAGCGAGATGCTGCAGATTCGCCCGATCGGCTCCAGGAAGTGGCCGTCGAGCTGCTCTGCCCAGGGCGTCTCGGACCACTCGAGGTGCAGCGCCCCTGAGATGCGGCCGTCGACGTGAAGCGGCAACACGGCCTGCGAGTCGGGGTGGACTCGCGTTGTCCGTCCGCTCTGCTTCTGGTCCGACGGCGGCGGGGGCTGTGGCTCGGGCGGCTCTCGGGACAGCCAGACGCGCTCGGCCTCGAGCGTCTCCAGGGCCGGCCAGTCGGTGGGAGTGGCGGGCTCGGCTTCGTCCAGCCTCCAGTGTCGGCTCGGCTGGCCGACCCAGACGATCGGCTCGACTGCGCCGCGCGAAGGGTCGATCAGGACATAGCCGCCGCCCGTGGCCCCGGTGGCGACCGCGACGGCCTCGATGGTCTCCTGGGCCAACCGGTGCACGTCGTCGGTGGAGGCGCCCAGGAGGGTCAGCTCCTGCAGGGCGCGCAACTCGGCCGTAAGGCGGCGCTCGTGCTCCGCCGCTTCGTTGAGGCCGCGGCTCATCCGGACGTTGGCGTAGGCAATCGAGACGATGCGCCCCACAGCCTCGAGGGTCCGTTCGTCGACCGGGTCTGGCCCCGGCGCGAACTGACATACGAACGCTCCCGTCACCCTGCCGCCCTCGCGAAGCGGCGAGACTGAGCAGGCCGCCTCCGCCTCCGCCTCCACCTCCACCTCCGCCTCGGCCTCCGCCTCCACTTCCAGACCGCCCTCCGGGGGCCCGCTGCCGAGCAGCTCGGCGGCTGTCATCTGGAAAGCTCCGATTTCGGGGTGATCCAGCAGCCGCCGCCAGAAGGCGAACGATTCGGCCGGCCTGGCGGCCACGGCCCGGGCCATGCGAATGGCCGCTCCCTGGGCGGCAACCACGTCGAGGTCGGCGTCGACGAGCCTGACGGCGAACCCACCGTCTGCGCCGAGCGCGGCAACGACTCGATCCAGCAGGAACTGTGCGCCGGCACGCTCGTCCGCCTCGCCCTGGGGCAGGAGCGTCAGGCCCATCAGCGCTTCCAGCTGACCCGTCAGCCGCCGCTCCTCTTCCAGGCCGCGCCGCAACCGCTCCATCAGGCGGGCATTGTCGAGAGCGCTGACAAGCTGCGTGGCAGCCTCGCCGATCAGATCGGGCCCTGCCCCGACCCAGACGGGGCTGCGCGAGGCCAGGGCCAGAAGACCGATCGTTTCGTCCTGTCGCCGCAGGCTGATCACCTGGCCGCTCGTCAGGCCCTCGGCCGCCACCTCGGCCGCCACCCCGGCTGCGCCCTCGAAGCCGCCGAGCGCGTCGAGCTGGACCATCGCTCCGGGCCGGCTCAGGGCCTTCATGAGCGCCGGCGAATCGAGGCCTCGGAAGAGCCCGCCAAGCTTGGGGCTCGTCCCGCGAGAAACCTCCAGGGGATTGCGGCCACCGTGGTCGACGAGGACCACCAGGCCCGCGTCCGCGCCGGTGACCTGGCACAGCCGCTCGAGGGCGGCGTTCGCCATGTCGGTCCAGCTTCGTACCTCGATCTTCTCGCCGGGTTGCGAGAGACGGTGCATTTCGCGCAACTCGCGCAGGGCCCCCTCTGCCTCGAGCTGGTGGCGCCGGTCGCGGACATGGACCAGCGTGCACGCGGCAGAGGAGGTGGTCGAGAAGATCGCCTCGGCCGGGAATGGATCGCGCTCCGCCGACTCCATCGTGACGTGCCTGATGACGATGCCGGTGGCCTTCAGCTCGTCGCGTGTGGATGCTACGTCCGCCCTGGAGTCCTCAGACAGCAGGGTCAGGAGATTGCGACCCAACAGCTGCTCGCGGCTGAGCCCTACCAGCGCGGCGCCTGCCTCGCTCGCGTCGACACACACGTTGTCCTCGTCCACCAGGAACAGAGGCTGAGGTGTGCTGCGAAACAGGTCGCGGTAGGGCAGTTCGGACAAGGCTCTCACCAATGCTGGGCCGATCTGCAGCCAGGACGGACCCCAATAGCCGGCGCCGGGGGCGTCAGCCGCCACAGTATCGTAGCCAGCACCCGTCGGGGGAGGTAGATCGTCCAGGGTCCCGGTCGGTCGTAGTCCCTTTGCCCCGTAGTAGCCCTCGCCGGCCTGCGTCGCGTCGGGCGGTCCCGCGTTCTCCGCAGAGGTTTGCGCGGCGGCAGGAGGCCCTTTTGCTGTATCCTTCGCGGCCGTGGGCCCGTAGCTCAACGGTAGAGCGGGGGACTCTTAATCCCTAGGTTCAGAGTTCGAATCTCTGCGGGCTCACCAGATCCTGATCATCGTCCGGCCCCTTCGCGGGAACCCGCGAGGGGGCCGCGTTGTTCCCCGGCGGCGCGGCTCTCGCCTCGCCGGAGGGGCTACCTCAGGGCTGGCTCCAGGGCGGCGAACCAGATGTCGGCGATGACGTCATAGCCGCTGTCGTTGGGGTGGTTGCCGTCGCTGCAGAGAGTGGCGTAGTCGGTGAAGATCGTGGTGTCGTAGAAGTCCACGGTCACGGCGCCGTATTCGGCCGCCTTGCGGCGGATGATGTCGTTGTAGGCGCTCACGTGGGCGGACATGAGGGCCAGATCGGCCTTGGTGGTCTCCGGGAAGTCCGGCGCAGAGGGATCTGCGGGAGCGGCGACGCACGGACGCTTCGATTGGTCGTCCAGGAGGGCGATGTAGATCGACGCGCCGCGATCGGCCAGCCGTCCCAGGACCGTGTCCAGGTTGGCTTCGTAGGCGGCCAGGTCCTCCTGCTCCGCGGCCGAGGTCATGGGCTCGGGACCGAACTCGTAGAGGGCCCACAGGTCGTTCGAGCCGATCCAGACGAGGGCGATGTCCGGGCTGCTGTCGATCGCCTGTGCGATGTCGGTCGGCGGGTCGTTGGCCGTGTTGGCCAGGTCGCCCGACGTCCAGCCGGAGTGGCCGACGTTGAGCATGGTGCTCCCGGGCCGGATCTTCTCGATCATCGGCAGCAGGCGGCCGGGGTAGCCGCGACCGGAGTCGTCGCAGTCGCCTTCGGTCAGGCTGTCGCCGAAGGTGGCGATCGCCACCGCCCCGGGAGGCAGAGGCGAGGCCTGCGAATCGCCGGAGGGCAACGAGCCCTCTCCCGGCTCCTGCGTTGCGGCCGGAGTCTCGCCTGGCCCCCCGTCCGTGGCCGGCCCGGCCGAGGCGGCCCCCGACCCGCAGGCGGTGGTGACGAAGAGCAGGGCCACCAGCCCTGCAACCAGATGCGATCGGCTTGTGGTCACGAGTCCCTCCTCTTCCGGAGCGGCGAGCGCGGACGATGGCCACAGCATATCGCCCGGGGCAGCGGGATCTGCGCTCCTGGACCGGCCCCGCTCCGGCGGCCCGGGCGCGCCGCGCCTAGCCCTGGCCGGCGATCTCCGTCCTGTTGCGGCCGCCGTTCTTGGCGCCGTAGAGGGCCCCGTCGGCGCGAGCGAAGATGGCCTCCGGCGTGTCTGCCGGGACGGCCATCGTCCCGCCCACGGAAACCCTGAGCGGCACTCTGGCTCCCTCGAAACGGGCCTCGGAGCGCTGCACCAGCACCCGGATCCTCTCGCCGGCCTCGCACAATCTCTCTTCGTCCGAGGCCTCGACAAGGACGGCGAACTCCTCGCCGCCCCAGCGGGCCACCATGTCGCCGGAACGAATAGCTCCGGTCAGGGTGGCGGCCACTCCGGCCAGGGCCGCGTCGCCAAGGGCGTGCCCGTGCTCGTCGTTGATCGTCTTGAAGTGGTCGATGTCGACCATCAGCAGGCCGAAGGGCCAGCCGTAGCGGCGCAGATTCTCCAATCGTCCGGCCAGCGCCAGGTCGAACATGCGCCGGTTCGGCAGCCCGGTCAGCTGGTCGGTCAGAGCTTCGCGCCTCGCCCGATCGGCGTCTTCGGCCGCGGCGAGGGTCGCCGTCGCGTCGGCGAAGTACTCGATGCCGCCCACGATCCTGCCCGTCTCGTCGAGCAGCGGGGTGGCCCTGACCCTGACCGGCTTGCGGTGGCCATCGCCGTGGCGGAGCCAGATCGTCGCCTCGCGCGGCCGGCCGTCGCCAATCGTGGCTGCCAGCGGGCAGGCGGCATGGCACAGCGAGCGGCCCTTCTCATCCACGTGGTCCAGGATGTTGTCCAGGCACCGCCGGCCCACGACTTCACGCGCGCTGTGGCCTGAGATGCGCTCCGCCCCGGGGCTCCAGTACTTGATGGTCCTGTCCGGGTCGACGAGGTAGACGCCGTCGGCCATCTGGTCGACGATCGCCCTGTAGAGCCGGTCACCCGCGGGCGTGGCGGGCAACTCGGGCTGAGCGGGCACCTCGGGCGCAGCGGGCTCTGCCGGCGGTGGAGCGGGCTCGGCCCCGAGCGGTGTCGGCGGTGGAGCGCGTCTCGCGGCGGGCTTGCCGCCTGGTCTGACCATGGCCGCACTGTACTACCCGGTGTGGGCCCGAAGCAGCCGGCTTGGCATCTCGTCCTGCGGGGCGGGTGAGCGTCGGGCCATAATGTGCCGCGGGCGCATGGTTGCCAAGGCGCCCGCCGTTCCTGAGTGGAGAACCGGCCGCTTCCGTCGCCGGCCGGTGGCATCGGTATACGCGAAGGAGAGTCGTGCGTTACGGGCACTTCGACGACGAGAGTCGCGAGTACGTCATAACTCGCCCCGACACCCCCCTGCCCTGGATCAACTACCTGGGCAGCGAGGCCTACTTCGGCATCATCTCCAACACTGCCGGTGGGTACTCGTTCTATCGGGACGCTCGATTGCGGCGCATCAGTCGCTATCGTTACAACAACGCCCCGCTGGACCTGGGCGGCCGCTACGTCTACCTCCGCGACGACGGATCGGGCGAGTTCTGGAGCCCCAGCTGGCAACCCACTCAGCGCGATCTGGAGGACTATTCCTGCCGTCACGGCATGGGCTACTCGATCATCGGCTCGCGCTACAAGGGCATCGCCGCCCAGACGCTGTACTTCGTGCCGGTGGGCGAGAACCTGGAGATCTGGCGCATTCGCGTCACCAACGAGCGCAAGGCGAAGGCCAGGATCTCCCTCTTCAGCTCCATAGAGTTCTGCCTCTGGGAGGCCAACGACGACGCCACCAACTTCCAGCGCAACTACTCCATCGGCCAGGTGGAAGTAGAGGACGGCGTCATCTACCACAAGAGCGAGTACCGCGAGCGGCGCGACCACTTCGCCTACTTCGCCTGCTCGGAGAAGGCGGCCGGCTTCGAGACGCAGCGCGACGCCTTCCTGGGCCCCTACCGCAGCTGGGACAGGCCGATCGTGGTCGAACAGGGGAAGACGGCCGATTCGATCGCCCACGGCTGGCAGCCGATGGGCTCGCACCACGTCAAGCTTGAGCTGGCGCCCGGCGAGACCCGCGAGGTGATCGTCCTGCTCGGCTACCAGGAGAACCCCCAGGACGAGAAGTTCGATCCCCCGGGCTCCCAGACGATCAACAAGAAGCGCTGCCAGCCGGTCATCGCCCGCTACCTCCAACCGGCCGAGGTCGAGAAGGCCTTCACGGACCTGCGCGACTACTGGAGCAAGCTGCTGGACATCGTCGAGGTCCAGACCGGCAGCGAGCACGTCAACCGCATGGTCAACATCTGGAACGCCTACCAGTGCATGGTGACTTTCAACATCAGCCGCTCGGCTTCGATGTTCGAGTCGGGCATCGGCCGCGGCATGGGCTTCCGTGACTCCAGCCAGGACCTGCTCGGCTTCGTCCACATGGTCCCGGCCCGGGCCCGCGGGCGGCTGCTCGACATCGCCGCGACGCAGCTCCCCACCGGCGGCGCCTACCACCAGTACCAGCCGCTGACGAAGCGCGGCAACAACTCCGTCGGGACGGGCTTCAACGACGACCCGGCCTGGCTCGTCCTGGGCGTGGCGGCATACCTCAAGGAGACGGGCGACCTGGCCATCCTCGACGAGCCAGTCCCGTACGACAACAAGACCGGCACCGAGAAGCCGCTCTACGATCACCTCCAGCGCTCGATCCAGTACACCCTCGACCGGCGCGGCCCGCACGGGCTGCCGCTCATCGGGCGGGCCGACTGGAACGACTGCCTGAACCTCAACTGCTTCTCGCAGACGCCCGGCGAGTCATTCCAGACGACCGAGAACAAGGAGGGCGGCGTCGCCGAGTCGGTCTTCATCGCCGGCCTGTTCGTCCTGGCTGCGACCGAGATGGCCGAGATCGCGGCCCTGCGCCACGACCAGACCGAGAGCCGGCGCTGCCTCGAAGCGGTCGGCGCGATGATGCAGGTCGTCGAGACGGCCGGCTGGGACGGCGAGTGGTTCCGGCGGGCCTACGACTACTTCGGCCACCCCGTCGGCTCGAAGGAGTGCCAGGAGGGCCAGATCTTCATCGAGCCCCAGGGCATCTGCGTCGCGGCTGGGATCGGCCTCCAGGACGGGCTGGCCGTCAAGGCTCTGCGCTCGGTCAAGGAGCGATTGGCCACGCCCCACGGCATCGTGGTCAACAACCCGGCCTACAGCCACTACTACCCGGAGCTGGGCGAGATCTCCACCTACCCCGAGGGCTACAAGGAGAACGCCGGGGTCTTCTGCCACACCAACCCCTGGGTCATGATCGCCGAGACTCGCGTCGGCGACGGCGAAGCCGCGCTCGACTACTACATGCGGCTGTGCCCGTCGGCGCGCGAGGAGATATCCGAGGTCCATCGCTGCGAGCCCTATGTCTACGCCCAGATGATCGCCGGCAAGGACGCCCCGACTCACGGCGAGGCCAAGAACTCGTGGCTGACCGGCACGGCGGCCTGGAACTACGTGGCCATCACCCAGTGGATCCTGGGCATCCGCGCCGAGCACGACGGGCTGCGCATCGACCCCGTCCTGCCGGCCGATTGGGGTGAATTCAAGGTCACCCGCCACTTCCGCGGGGCCACCTACGACATCACCGTCCGCAAGCCCAAGGGTTCGACCGGGCGCGTGACTCGGCTGGTCGTCGACGGCAAGGAGATCGAGGGCCACCTGGCCCCGCTGCCCGCAAAGGTCGGCCAGACGATGGAGATCGAAGCCATCTACTAGAAGGCGAGAAGGGAATGCATGCCGGCCGGCGGGAGCGTGTCGCGTCGATGTCCGACCGGCGGGGGCTGGTATCGGAGGCGCAATAGTGAGCCAGGACAAGGCGCGAGTCGGCGCCAACGCGTACGGCCACTTCGAGGAGGCCGCGCGCGAGTACGTGATCACCCGGCCGGATACCCCTACGCCGTGGCTCAACTACATCGGCGAGGGTCGCTATGGCGGCATCGTCTCCAACACCGGCGGCGGCTTCTCGTTCGACAGGGACCCACGCAACCGGCGCGTCAGCCGCTACCGCTACAATGCCGTCCCGGACGACCAGCCGGGTCGCTACGTCTACCTGCGCGACCAGGAGACGGGTGAGTTCTGGAGCCCCACGGTATCGCCGACCTGGCACCGGCCGGACGCCTACGAATGCCGCCACGGCACCGCCTACACGCGCATCGCCAGCTCGTACCGCGGCATCGACGCCGAGATGCTGTACTTCGTCCCCTTGAGCCCGGTGGACGAGCCGGCCCCCTGCGAGCTGTGGGTCCTGAAGGTCCGCAACACGGGCAAGGCGCCCCGCCGCCTGCGCACCTTCAGCTACTTCGAGTTCAGCCTGTACGACGCCCAAAACGACGCCACCAACTTGGACTGGGCGCAGCACATCCAGTACAGCGAGTTCGGAGACGGGGTCATCCGAGTGATGACCAAGTTCAATCCGCTGGTCTACTTCTTCGGTTCGAGCCACAAGCCGACCGGCTACACCTGCGTCCGGGAGGACTTCGTGGGCCGGGGCCGCGACCTGTCCAACCCGATCGTCGTCGAGTCAGGCAGCCCCGCCGACGCCCCGGCGCCGCGTGGCAACAGCGTCGGCTCGTTGACCCACGACATCGAGCTGGCCCCGGGCGAGGAGCGCCAGCTGGTGTACATCGCCGGCTGCACCGTCCGCCCGGCCGAGATAGACAGGGTCGTCAAACGGTTCTCGAGCGATGCCGAAGTGGCGTCTGCGTTCGACGCTTTGCGCGACGACTGGACGGCCTATCTGGGCCGTTTCAGCGTCGATACGCCCGACGCCGATACCAACGCCATGCTCAACTTCTGGAACCAGGTCCAGTGCCGCACGACCCTGTACTGGTCGCGCTTCGTGTCCGGCTACGAGACCGGCATGGGCCGGGGCATGGGTACCCGCGACAGCGGCCAGGACACGCTGGGCACCATGCACACCGTGCCGGACCACGCCCGGCGGATGCTGACTCAAATCTGGGAGATGCAGTTCGCCGACGGGCACACCCACCACCAGTTCTTCCCGCTCACGGGCGAGGGCGGGCCGGGCCTGGCGGGCGAATTCCCGAGGTGGCCCCAGTGGTTCAGCGACGATCACCTGTGGCTGATCCTTTCGGTCTGCGCCTACCTGCGCGAGACCGGCGACTTCGGCTACCTCGAGCAGAAGGTCAAGTACGTGGACCATGCCGAGGAGACCGTCTGGGAGCACATGCTGCGGGCCGTGGATTTCACCCTCGACAACCTGGGGCCCCACGGGCTGCCGCGCGCTGGCTTCTCCGACTGGAACGACACCATGAACGTCGACCATGGCTCGGGCAAGGCCGAGAGCGTCTGGACGGCCATGCAGTTCTGTCGGGCGATGCTGGACCTGCGGGACCTGAGCGCGAAGCTGGACCGGCCGGCCGAGGCCGGGCGCTTCGAAGGCATTCACGCCGCTATGGCCAGGGCCATCAACGAGCACGCCTGGGATGGGGCCTGGTACAAGCGCGCCTTCGACGACGACGGGCAGCCGCTCGGCGTCTCCGGCGCGGAGCACCAGGCCATCGACCTGATCCCCCAGAGCTGGTCCGTGCTGGGCGAAGTGGCTCCGCCGGAGCGAGCCGCGCTGGCCATGGCCTCGGCCGACGAGAAGCTGAACACCAGGTTCGGGCTGGCCCTGATGTGGCCGCCCTACGACGGCGCCGACGAGCGCATCCGCGGTACATCGACGTACGTGCCCGGGGCCAAGGAGAACGGCGGCATCTTCTGCCACGCCAACACCTGGTCCGTTGCCGCCGCGGCGATGCTGGGCGACGGCGAGACCGCCTACCGCTACTACCGCCAGATCCTGCCGCTGGCCCGCACCGACTCGGACGTCTACAAGGCCGAGCCCTACACCTACTGCCAGAACATCTGCGGACCGACCCACCCGTCCTTCGGCCTGGGCCGCAACGCCTGGCTGACCGGCACGGCCGCCTGGACCTACGTCGCGGCCACGCAGTGGATCCTCGGCATCCGGCCCACGTACGAAGGGTTGCGAGTGGCGCCGGCGATGCCGTCCGGCTGGCAGGGCTTCAAGGCCCACCGCGAGTTCCGTGGCACGGCCTATGAGATCGCCGTGCGTCGCGAGGGGCCCGGCAACGTCGTCTCGCTCGTCGTCGACGGCAGGCCGGTGGATGGCGACGTGGTGCCGCTCCCGGCGCCGGGGACCGCCTCGGTCAAAGTCGACGTCACAATCAAATGAGCGGCTTGCCCGGAACCTCGGGCGACTTCCACGGCCGCCCGACGCGGCGCCTGGACAACGGCCGGTGCTGGCTGGAAGTCCTGGCGGAGGCCGGGCCGCGCATCGTGCGCTTCGGGCTGGCCGGCGGCGAGAGCATCCTGGCCGAGACCCCGGAGATCGGCTGGGAGACGACCTTCGGGCGGTTCGAGCTGATGGGCGGCCACCGGGTCTGGTTCGCGCCCGAGAGAGCGGAGTGCTCCATCCCAGATTCGGCCGGGCTGACCCTGGAGCCGCTCCCGGATGCGGCTTTCGGCCTGGGCCTTCGGCTCATCGGGCAGGTGCAGGAGCAGATTGGCCTGCGCAAGACGATCGAGGTCCGGCTCGCCCCGGAGAGCGCGGCCGTCGACCTGCGTCACGTCCTGAGCAACGTGGGAGACAGCACCCTCGACCTGGCCGTCTGGCCGGTGACCCAGCTCAAGCTGGGCGGCGTAGCGCGGGTGGAGCTTCCACCTCCTGTGTCCGAGCACTCCTTCGTCCCGAATCGGCAAGTGGTGCTCTGGCCGTACTCATCGTGGGAGGACGAGCGGCTGTCGCTGGCCGATGCCGGCATCTCCGTCAAGGCCACGCCCGGGCCGATGGTCAAGCTCGGCTGCCTGAGCCACAGCGGCCGGCTGACATACGAGCGCGAAGCGGTGCTCCTCTCGATCTCATTCGACCCGGCTCCAGACGCCCGGCATCCCGACCTGGGCTGCAACGTGGAGGTCTACTGCGACCAGGGTTCGATCGAACTGGAGACGCTGGGGCCGCTCGTGGCGCTCGGGCCGGGCGAATCGGCCGTCCACGACGAACGCTGGGACCTGCGGCAAGTCGGGTAGATAGGTCGCGAATCCGATACCCGGAAGGCCGCGAGCGGCGCTAACCTGAGCCCAGGGTGGCGCCCGGCACTGCGGGTGCGGTGGCGGAACATCGCCCGGGAGGCTGGCATGGACCTCTTCTGGGTCCTCTACTGGGTCACATTCGTCCTCTTTGCGCTGATGCTGGCCGTCCTGCTGGCGGTCGAGCGTGAGGCGCTGGCGGAGGAGCGCGCCCGGCACCGGGCCTTGATGCTGGACGCCGGCCGGCTCACGGCCGCCCTGCTGATGTTCCTGGCCTTGCCCCAGGCCGAGCCCCGACCCCTGGCCCCGATCGGCCTGGGCCTGGCCGTCTTCGCCTTCGTGGCCGTGCCGACCTCGTGGGCTCTGAGCGCCGGCGGCATCGATCCTGTCTGGGAGCTGCGACGCCTCCAGACCGAGGGCGCCCAGCTGATGTCGCGCTACTCGTCGCCCACGTCCCCCGAGGGCACGGAGAAGATGAGGGCCATGATCGCGGACCTGGAACGGGCCACGTCCGAGGAGACGGCCGAGCTGTGCGACCTGCTGGCCGCTCGCTACGAGGACTGGATCGCCGGCGAGTACCGGCCCCTGGACCTCGGCCGGCGCGTGATCCGCATCTACGACCTGCAGCGGCATCTCTTCGGCGACGAGGTCAGGCTGCCCGAGCTGAGCGAGGAGGAGGCGACATTCCGCTGGCGCCTCTACCGCACCTTCGGCGAGCTGCTCGACTGCGCGGTGCCCGAGCAGAACACCCGGCAGCGGGAGCGTTTCGCCCGGCTGCTGCACGACCTGGAGACCTATCGTCGCGACGACACGTCGGCCTTCATCGACGGCGTCCGGCTGTCGGCAATGGTCTGGCAGGACACGCCCGGGACCCGGCAGGCCTGGCGCCCCGCTCCCGCCATCAGGCGCGGCGCCGCGCAGGGCAAGCGGAGCCCGGCTCTCTGGCCCACCTCGAGCGTCTTCTGGGGGGCGATCCTGGACGCCGTGGACCGGGCCGAGCTGCAGCGAATGACCCACCCGAACGAGGCGTAGGCGCGCCGCGGGGCGCGCCCGAGGTGATCCAGGCCGCCTACCGCACCCTGGCGCGCAAGTACCACCCCGACCACGGGGGCGATCCGGCCCGGATGCGATCCCTCAACGACGCCTGGGACGTGCTGGGGGACGCGGCCCGAAGGGCCACCTACGATGCCACCCTGGCTGGCGGGGGTTCGACGTACTCGGGCTTCGGTCGGTCCGGGTCGCGGTCGGCCCAGGCCGGCGGCAACCTCGCTCACGCCGGCCCTCCGCCCGGCCGGCCTTCAGGCAGCGTTCTCGACTTCGGCCGCTACTCGGGCTGGTCGCTGGGCGAGATCGGCCGCCACGATCTGGGCTACCTCAGGTGGCTGCAGCGCGACGCCGTGAGCCACCGCCTCCGCGCCGAAATCGGCGCCATCCTCAGGGAGAAGCGGGGCTCGCGCTAGCGGAGCGGGTCGCCCGCCCCACCGCTTCCGGCGTGCTAACCTACGGCCAACCCTTGAGGCCGGTCCCGTGAGGCCGGCGTACCGGTCCCGTGAGGCCGGGGAGGAGGTCCATGGCCGCCCCCAATAGCAGCCACCGCGCCCGAGAGGCCGGTGGCGTTTCTGTATGACGCCCCCTATGACGCCCTCTGCGACGCCCCCGCCGGCGCGCAAGCAGCCTCCGCTGCCGCGGCCCAGCTCGGTCGTCGACCCGCGCATCGGCGACCACGGCCCGGCTCTGCTGGCCCTGGCAGACGGGCGCGTCTTCGCCGGGATCGCCTTTGGGGCGCCGGTGAGCGGCGAGGGCGACCTGGTCGTGAACACCAGCCAGACCGGCTACCAGGAGATCGCCACCGATCCCTCCTATGCGGGCCAGCTGGTGGTGATGACCTACCCCCTCATCGGCAACTACGGCCGCGTTCTGTACGACGACCAGAGCGAGCGGCCCTGGCTGCGCGGCCTGATCGTGGCCAACGCCACGGCCGCGGTTCTGGATGGGGCGCAGCAGCTGGCCACTCTCTTGCGGGAGTCGGGGATCCCTGCGATCGCCGGCGTAGATACGCGGGCCCTGGCGAGGCACCTGCGCGCCAACGGCAGCCAGCGGGCGATCGTCACCGAGCCGGGCATGACGGACGTGGAGGCAGCCCTGGAGCTGGCTCGCGCCGTGCCCCGCTGGGAGGATCAGGATTTCGTGGCCCAGGTCTCGCCGGTAGAGCCGCGCGACGAGGGTGACCCTGCGGAGGGCGGCCCGCTCGTCGTCATCCTGGACTTCGGCCTCAAGACGAACATCGTGCGCAGCCTCCGGCGCCGCGGAGCACGCGTCCGCGTCCTGCCCCACACCGCCACGGCTGCTCAGGTCCTGGCGCCGGACGTGGACGGCGTGGTGTTCAGCCCCGGGCCCGGCGACCCGGCCCGCCTGGACGGTCCCGTGGCCCTGGCCCGTGAGGTCATCGCCGACGGGCGCCCGCTGTTGGGCATCTGCCTGGGCCATCAGATCGTCGGCCGGGCAGCGGGGGCGGGGACTCGCCGCTTGCCCTTCGGCCACCACGCGGCCAACCATCCGGTCAAGGACCTGGAGACAGGGCTCGTTCAGGTCACCGCCCAGAACCACGAGGTCACGGTCATCGCCGAGACGCTGCCGCCGGAGAGTGGATTCCTGGTCAGCCAGATCGACCTCAACGACGGCTCGGTGGAGGGGTTGCGCCACCGCGAGCTGCCGATCGAGACCGTCCAGTACCACCCCGAGGGTGGCCCCGGCCCCCTGGACGCGCTGGCCGTCTTCGATCGCTTCGTCACGGCGGCTCGACGACGCCACGGGGGAGCGGAGCCGGAGCCGACCGCCGGCAAGGTGGAGCCGCTCCACCTGGACACGGCCGAGCTCCAGCGACGGCTGGCGGGGATGGACTAGGCGCCGAGAACGCCGCGGCGGCCCGGCGCCGACGCGGTCCACTGGCCCCGGCTGGATCCCGTGCCTATCATCGAGAGCGGCATCCGCAGCAGCGCAGATGGAGGTGGCCGTGGCGACGACGTCATTCCGGTTCCTCGCGGCAGCCCTCCTGGAAGGGGGCCTGGCGGCAAGCGGCCTGGCCGCGAGCTGCTCGTTCGGTCCGCCCAAGGGCTGTGGGGACAACATCGGCGGAACCGCGAACGAGGCGCTCTTCGATCAGCACTTCTCCTCCAGGTGACATGCGAGGGCGCGTCCACCCCGGGTGGCGGCTCGGCGTCGTAGCCCTGGCGTCCATGGCGCTGCTGGCAGGCTGTGCGTCCGCCACCAGCCCGACGCCCGCCCCGACGCAGGCTGCCACCCTCCCGCCCAGCGCAACTCCAGCCCGAACGGCCACCCCGACGCCGAGCCGGACCCCGGCGGAGCCGGGCATCTGGGGCCGTCTGGCCAGCCCCGGGTTCGAGAACGAGCGCATCAAGACCAGCCTGTTCTTCGCCGGACAGGCCCGGGACGGCTCCTCCCGGT
>Ga0307443_1000309_pt1 | contig 32454 bp, 26 predicted proteins | sample SalMarSW160220MG_FD_202148 | JGI IMG/M metagenome (GOLD analysis project Ga0307443, IMG submission 202148) | Salt marsh sediment microbial communities from the Plum Island Ecosystem LTER, Massachusetts, United States - SW1601-220 | ecosystem: Environmental > Aquatic > Marine > Intertidal zone >... | reverse complement strand
TTTTTTTCAAGAAAAAGAGGTGGTTAAGGAGCGAAGAATCATGTAAAATTACGTGTCTATATATGATTAATTGGTGTTGTTATTTTTGAGGAATAGTGATGTCAGGTCATTCACACTGGTCAGGTATAAAATACAAGAAGGCAGCATTGGATGCGAAGCGCGGCAAGGTCTGGAGTAAGTTAGCTCGGATGCTAATAGTTGCAGCGAAAGACGGCGGCGGTGATCCGGCTGCAAATTTAGCTTTGCGATACGCGATCGATAAGGCTAAAGCTGCGAATATGCCAAAAGACACGATCGAAAAAGCAATCAAGAAGGGGACAGGGAAATTAGAAGGCACGAGCTTTGAGGAGGTGCTGTATGAAGGTTACGGGCCGAGCGGCGTTGCGATCATGGTCGAGGCGCTGACGGATAATCGTAACAGGACTGGGCCTGAGATAAAGAGGGTTTTTGAAAAGCATGGAGGATCTCTGGGAACAAGCGGATGTGTCAATTGGATGTTTAGCAAGAAGGGTCTTATTACGGTCAACACTGCCGACGCGGATGAAGAAAAGTTGATGGAGATCGCGCTCGGTGCCGGCGCTGAAGATATGCAAACTAACGGTGATGTTTATGAGATAACCTGTGATCCCAGCGCATATGAGGAGCTCAAGAAGACGCTAACAGAGAAAGAGATACCAATAGAGGTTGCGGAGATATCGATGGTACCGCAGAATATGGTGCCGATCGGCAATGAGGAAACGGCACGAAAGATTATCTCATTGATGGAGGCCATCGAGGATCACGACGATGTTCAAAATGCGTATTCGAATTTTGACATACCGGATGAGGTTATGGCTCGACTTTCCTGATGGGTTGAACGTACTGCGAATGGGGGATTACAAATTCGATTCTAGTTTTTCTATCCGTTGAAGGGCAAACTCATACTTGTCTTGGCCAAGTCGGCTGACGATTTCCTTTTTTTCGGGGTACATTTGCTGAAACTGGCGGCGAAAACTATCTTCGATTCGTATAGCGCCTCTATACTGCACAAGTGCAATGTCAGCTTTGCCGAGTTTCTCGGCGATTTGTGCAAGGTTAAATCTTAATCGGCCGGATCCGGGGTATAACGCTATCGCTTTGATGACGAAATCGTATGCTCTCTGGTGCTCGCCAAGCAAGTCATAGACAGTGACAAGTCTTTCATAGTTTTTAAAATCAGCTCTGTTGCGTTCGATCGCTTGAAGAAGACACAGCTCTGACTTTTTAAGCAGAGCTGTTTGCTTTCGCTCTGATTGTACGTACTGCTGGAGATAAACTCGGCCATCGAGGTTAAGCGCAGCGGGGGACAATAAGTCATCTTTAGTGGCGGTAGATAGAAAACCATGGGCCTGTTCAAGTTGCCCACGCGAGATAGCGTGGTGTGCTTTATCGATATTGGTAGTGCTTTTATAGACAGGCCACCAAGCAAAATAGTGGTATGCAACTACAAATATTGATAGGGCGGTTACTGCAATTGCCTTTGTGGGAAGTGATGGTGTTAGGGTACGAGCCGGTATGGAGTTGTGCTGGTGGTGCGCTGCGGTAAGGCAAGCTATTATCGCAAAGAAAACTGTGTATACGCCAGGTTCGAAAATGGCGAAATCTATCAGGTTGTGAATGAGCACGGCTACAATAGCACAAGAACAGACGGCTGTTATAGTGCTTGTGCTGTGTGTTTTCTTTTTTGTTGTTTGCGTTAGGTCCAATGGTGCTGTCAGAAGGAAGAAGCCGATCACAAACGCCGCGACAGGTGCGACGTATTGTGTCACAACTATATAGATCATTAGATCAATATTGTCCATCGGCGTCTTTGACATGAGCAGCGGTCTTAGGAGCAGCAAGACAGCCGATATAGCAAGCATGAAAGTTACGGTAGGGTGTCTCAGTAGTTGTTGCTGCTGGTTTAATTTTGTGGAGGAACTTGGGAAGCTGATGGAAGAAGCCTTCCATAGAGGAACGAAAAGTATTGCTATGAATCCGATCAAGCCGATTGGGCCGTATTGGGTCAGGATGCTAAGCGGGAAGTTGTGAGGATCAGCGACGGATTCGAGGGCTGAAGGAGGTTTGTAACGTGTGTAATAATATGCGAAGTTGCCGGGGCCGACACCTCTAACAGGATGGTCGGCGTACAACTGGGCGGCGGCTCGCCAGTATTGCCATCTAACGAGCATTGAGTTACCGCCAGGCAGGTGGTTGTGCTTGAGTCCATACGAGGCGATAGCGTAGGTGACGGCGATGAGTACAACTATACAAGTAAAGAGTATTAACTTTTTGTGCGCAATGAGCCAATTGCTATAACGTATGAATATGATGAGTACAACCGAGGCAAGGAGCAGACCAATGAAGGCGCCTTTACTACGCGTGAGAATGAGGGCGAAAACGATAATGGCAGCGGCGAGGCCACGAGCAAGCAAGGGTGTAGTGAAAGGTCTTGTCGTCCGTTTTCTAAGTTGTTCGATGAATAAGCCAAGGGATGCAAAAAAAGCCATAAGCAAAAAGGAGCCAGCGGAATTGCGTGTCGTAAAAAAGCCACGAACACCTCGTGAATAAAGTCTGTGCTCGAAAAGAAAATGCTTGAATGTGCCAGGCTCTATCCCAAGCGGCTCGAGCAGCACCTTTGGATCTTGTTCATACTGCTCGATTGTCATCTGGTTACTTATAAAGAATTGCTCGGCGGCCTGGTAGGCGCAGACGACACCCAAAGCAGCAATAAGGGCCAGGACGAGTTTTACTTTTGCGGGTGTATCAAGTATCTGAATAAGTAGAATTGCGGCAAAGACGGGGGCTAACATCATCGCAATATCGGTAATTGCGAGTCGCTTATCCGAGGCTGCAAGACCAGATAGAACAGCGGCGACACCAAATACGCAGAGTCCAATTTCAATGCCAGTGGCACGGTATAGGAATGTTTTGCTGCAAAGACTCCAAACAAGCCAAATAATGAAAACGAGTGTTAGTATCGCTGATAGAGATAAACTATAGATAGGGTCAATAAGATTTGTCGGCGAGGATGGTACCCGCATAGCTGGTCCTTCGATGATAGTGGTGCGAAGGGCAACGACGCCAAGGCAAACGAGTAGGAGGATATGTTCCAGAACCGCGAGCGATTTGCCTTTTACTGGATCGGTGTTAATCAGTGTTTTTTTCATTTCGGGAAGTTGTCTCAAGGATTGCAATGATAGCCAGTATCATAAAGGTCTGGGTAAAGATCAGGATCGCACCGGTTAGATTAACCTGATATAGGAAAATTGCACTCAGGCCGGTGCAGAGCGTAGCTAAGTATAATGTCAGAACTGTTTGGGTCTGAGTTAAGCCTCGCCCTTTTAATCGGTGTGAGAAATGTTGAGTGTCACCTACGAATGGGCTTTTGCCCTGGCTGATGCGGAGCATGGTGACACTGATAAAGTCATAGAGTGGTACGGCCATAACGATTAGGGGTAGAAATACTGGGTACCAGGAGCCGCTTTGTGCTTGTTGATAATAGGTTGTGCGCAAAGTCAGCACGGCAACAAAGAAGCCTACGACGAGAGAACCGGCGTCGCCCATAAATATCTTGGCCGGCGGGAAATTAAATACCAAAAAACCTAACAGAGTTCCAACGAAGACCAGAGCCAGGCCGCCGACAAAGACCTGGCTGTTTGTTGCAGCAGCGATGAACAAGATTGCGCTTGCTATTGCTGCAATTCCAGCAGAAGCGCCATCCATGTTGTCGAGAAAGTTAAAGGCGTTAATGATAAGGACAATCCAAAGGGCTGATAGCGCAGAGGTAATGAATCTGTTCTCGATAAAGAACTCGACTCTGATTTCAGCGATGGCGGCGGCGATTATTGCAACCACAAACTGCACGGCGAGTTTGGGAAATGGGCCAATCGGCTTTTTGTCATCCCAGAGACCGAGTAGAAACAGGATCAGAGCACATAGTGACATAAATACGAGTTCTCTAATCCTTGCAAGGAAGTCAGTTGGGTCGATGTTGGCGAATTCGCTGAGCCGGCTGAGATGGCCGGGTAGGACGAGGAATTTTATTGCTGTTGTGCCTGTTATAATGAATGCCATTAATGTTAAAAAGATAGCGAAACCGCCGCCGAGAGGAATGGCGCCACTGTGGTATCTGTCGACGGCTGGATGAGCGACGAAGCCGATACGGCTGCTCAGTTTTCGTACAACCGCCGTCAGAATCGCTGACAGCGAGAATGAGCCGATAAGCAAGATCGCTGCTAATACAGTCAACGGATCGATTTTAGCTGCTCCAGTAATCGGGTTCTTACTTTATCGAAGAATTCATGATAACACACTTGCCGGTAGTCGGGATACGTATATGGTAGGGGGCACCATGAGCCTTTGTCAAAGATAAGTGTTGTCTCAGCGTAGATTTTATTGCCGATGTATAAACGATGCGAATAGTTTTTAGTGCTGGCGAGCACGAGCTTGGATGGTTCGATAAGGCCAGGATCGAGATTGATGGGCCTTGGCAGATCTAAAGAAAGCTTATTGGCCAGGTCTTGTTCGAGTTTGTTCGTTTGGTGTTTGATTTTTGCGAGTTTACCTGGATCGATTAGTTCTTCTATACTGACAAATTGCCTAAGAATGTTCGGGCCGATTTGGTCTTTGTAATAGTCGGTCTGATTGAAGGGCCAGATGTCACTTGTAAGGTCGATTTTACCTAGTGCGTGGTGCACGAGTTCGTTTGCTGCTTTGAGGCAGTCTTCGTTGGCGGCGAGGATTCCAACAATAAGCTTTACCGGCGTTGGGTCTTTAAGTTGCCACATTTCTTTTGAAAACTCAACCAGTGCAGCGGCCAGCATTTAATTATACATCGCAGATTCGCACGGCGTTGGATAGGCCTGCAAGTGGGTCACCTTTGGGGACGAACTCATGGGCGACATAGCCTGTAAATCCCGTATCAATAATGGCGCGCATAATAGCAGGATAGTAAAGCTCCTGGGTTTCATCGATTTCGTTTCGGCCGGGATTGCCACCAGTATGGTAATGGCCGATGTAGTCTTTGTTGTCACGGAGGGTGCGGATGATGTCACCTTCCATAATTTGAGCATGGTAAATATCGTACAGGATTTTTACTCGCTCCGAGCCAACCCTCTTGCATACCTCAACGCCCCATCTCATGTTGTCGAACATGTAATCCTTATGGTCAACTTTGCTGTTGAGGTATTCCAGGCATATTGTAACCTTTTTCTGTTCTGCGTAGCCGATGATTTGTTTAAGGGCGGCGACGCTGTTGTCGATTCCCTCTTCATCAGACATACCAGCCCGATTGCCAGGGAAGCTGATAACGTTGGGATATCCATGCTCGGCAGCGGCATCGATAGCAGAGCGGATTTTAGCAAGGCATTCAGCGTGGTTCTCTGTCCTGTTTAATCCTTTTGTCAAGCCATGCGTCGATTCTACCATTGAGCAAATAAGACCGTGCTTTTTAAGAGTTGGAAAATCCTTTGGCTGTAGCAAGTCTATTGCTTTCAGGCCTATTTTCTTACAGACTTCGCAAAGCTCATCGAGCGACCATTTGCTGTAGCACCATCGACTCACCGATTGATTGATCCGGCCTTTTGAAACTATGTGTTCAACGTTGTCGGCAAGGCTGGCTTGTACAGTTTTAGCTAAAGTGCCTGCGAATACGCCAGCGGCTGCAAAGGATGTGTTACGGATAAGTTTTCTTCTGGAGATTTTGCCATTGTCCATGTTCGTTCTCCTCATCTGGATGATTTTTATTTTTGTATTTAGTTCATTTAATTCTGGCAAGGATATATAAAAAATTTCAGTAAAAAGTGCAAAGTGTGTAATCGGACATTATTATATACATACAGGATTATGGTATCAGTTGTTCTTTTAATGATTTGACCAGTTCAGCAGTTTTTGCTGCAGCTTTATCAGCAGAAACTTTCTGGCTTTTGTGCTCAGAACGCAATTTTATCTCTATATTTCCATCGGCCAGCGATTTTTTGCCGACGGTTAGTCTAACCGGTATACCGATTAGGTCAGCGTCTTTGAATTTGACTCCAGCGCGCAACGGTCGATCATCAAGTAATACATCGGTACCATTATCAAGCAATTGTTGATATAGATTCTCAGCCGCACCAGCTACCTCTTTGTCTTCTTGATTTACACAGGTGATGATGACCTCAAATGGTGCGATACTAATTGGCCAGATGATGCCGTTCTCATCGTTGCCCAGTTCGATGGCCGAAGCAAGGATGCGGTTTATACCGATGCCATAGCAGCCCATGATACAGGGCTTTTCGTTACCGTTTTCGTCGAGGAATGTGGCACCGAGCTTTTTGCTGTATTTCGTTCCGAGCTTAAAGACCTGTCCGACCTCGATGCCCTTTTTGAAGAGCAGTTTTTTGCCTTTGTACGTGTCACCTTCTTGGGCATAGCGAATGTCTGCGACGATAATGTTATCACCATTAAGTGGAAAATCTCTGCCCGGCACGACGTTTTTGATATGGTAGTCCGTTTTGTTAGCGCCGGTGACTCCAACATGCATTGCTGCCACCGCGTGGTCGATAATCAATTTCGCTACATTGTTGGCTAATCCCATTGGCCCAGCAAAGCCGACCTTGGCACTTGTGACTTTTTCGATGGTCAACTCATCGGCCAAATCGATGTGTTCACCACCCAGTGCCTGGGTGAGTTTTTCAGGATTAACGTCATGGTCGCCCCGCACCAAAACAGCGATGACATTATCTACTGCAGAATAGATGAGGGTTTTTATCATATCTTTCGGCTGAGTCTTGAGGAAGGCGCAAACGGCCTCGATACTGCCGATATTTGGCGTATGGACTTCCTGCATCGACGGCAGATTCCTCGACTCGCTTCCCCTTCGACCTCGCTCAGGGCTAAAGGCTGAATCGCTCGGAATGACAGAGGGAGAAAGCGAATCAACCTCTGCTCTTTCGAGGTTTGCGGCGTAAGAGCCATCTTCGGTGTAGACAATAGTGTCCTCGCCGGATTCGCATGGGACGGTGAACTGGTGTGAGCCGGAGCCGCCCATTTCGCCGACCTCTGCCTCGACAATGACGTATTCGAGGCCGCAACGTTTGAAAATCCTGCAATAGGCGTCGTACATTGCTTGATACGATTTGTCGAGGCCCGCAGGCTCGGCGTCGAAGCTGTAGGCGTCTTTCATTATGAACTCTCTGGACCTGATAACGCCAAAGCGGGGGCGGAACTCGTCTCGGAACTTGGGACTTATTTGGTAAAGGTTGATTGGCAATTGCTTGTACGATTTTATTTCGCCGGCAGCGAGGTGGGTAACGACTTCTTCGGCAGTAGGGCTAAGCACATTTCCTTTGCCATGGCGGTCGTTGAGACAGAATATTGTCGGCCCATAATCAACGCTGCGGCCGGTCTTCTGCCATAGCTCCAGCGGCTGCATAGAGGGCACGAGAATCTCCTGTGCGCCAGCTCTATTTATCTCCTGGCGGACGATTCCTATGATTTTCAGCAGGCTGCGCCAGCCGAGCGGCAGATAAGTATATGTTCCGCTGGCAACCTTTCGGCACAGGGCCGCTCGAATCATTAGCTTGTGGCTGGTTACCTCTGCGTCGGCAGGAATCTCTTTAACTGTAGGTATGAACAACTGGCTGTATCTCATTGTAGTACCGCGTATTTCGTATTGCGTAAGTTATGTACCGGAGTTCAATTTTAGATAGAATATATAGCTCAAATCTGACTGTGTTTCAAGGATATTTAGTGGATTGCTTGTTAATGATGTCCTGGGAGCGCGGGGGAGCTAAATGAAATATTGAGGGAAAATTGGTGGGAGTGGTCTTGTCAGTCTTTATCGGGCAGGCTAAAATCTGCTCAGACATGCCAAAAATATGTCGAGTGGTGTTCGGAGAAGATCCTCTTAGGGAGAAACTGAGGTTCCATGTTCAACATCAAAGGGAAGTTAGAAGATGACAGCTCGGAAGCGGACCAATAAGCTGATGCTTTCCGACAGGAGAAGTCTTGACCTTGTAGTCGGCACTCGGCTTGGCAAATACCGGCTGGGAAAACATCTTGGTACTGGTGGAAGTTGTGAGGTCTGGAAGGCTAAAGATTGCGTAGAAGATATCACGGTGGCGCTTAAAATCCCGCAGTTGGATGTTAAGGGTAAGCGTGACGATCATAGTCTTTTCCGCGAAATTCGTCTCGTTGCTCGATTGCGGCATCCCCACATAATGCCAATCAAGAACGCCGACATTGTCAATGGTCACGTTGTTCTGGCGACCGAACTGTCGGTAGGGACTCTGGCTGATCGGTCCAAACCAATGTCAGCTCGGCGAATCGTATCAATTACCAGCCAGGTACTCGAAGGACTTGCCTACGCGCACCGGAATCGGGTCGTGCACTGCGATGTTACGCCGGGCAATATTTTTCTGTTTCCGGATGGTCGGGCAGCACTTGGAGATTTCGGGATCAGCCTCAAGGTCAAAGGGCGTATGGAAACGGTAGATGAGTTCGGCACTCCGGGGTATGTGGCACCGGAGCAGGCTTACGGTAAGCCGACGTATCGAAGCGACTGTTTCTCAGTGGCGCTGATTCTCTATGAGTATCTAACGGGTTTTTTGCCGCGCTGGCCTTTTCGCTGGCCTTTACGGGGACATCAGCGTTTGAAAGAGCGGACGAATCTGGCAATGGTGCGGTTTTTCAAGCGGGCTTTGACGGTGGATCCTGCACAGCGCTTTAGCAATGCAGAGGAAATGCTAACGGCATTGGTGCAGGCGGTGCCAAAGGAGCTGCAAAAAGGGCTCGTTAGATCGGCGGGTGAAAGAAAAAAACTCGACTGGCAAAAGATGCGACGAGGGACTTTCATAAAGAAGTATGGCAGAGTTCTGCCGGTCGTGTTTCGATGCGTTGACTGTGGCGAACCGATAGCTGAGAGCATGTTGGTCTGTCCGTGGTGCGGCAGCAGGCGAAACCGCTTCGATAACAACAGCCAATTCAGTTATATTTGCGCTCGCTGTCATAAGGGAGTATTGCCGGAGTGGCGTTATTGTCCTTGGTGTTATGGGCCGGGATTTGCATCACCAAGCTCGATTCGTACAGCGGGAGCACGGTATCAGGCACACTGCAAGTATTGCAAAGGAAAACTGATGCGTTTTATGCGTTACTGTCCATGGTGCAATCGAAAGGTACGGCAGGCCTGGCAGGTACGACCGTTTCCTGAAATTTGCGGGCGGTGTAAGTGGCCTGTAGACTCGACATTCTGGAATTACTGTCCGTGGTGCGGGCAGTGCCTCGTATAGTTGAAGCGTAAATGCGTGGATGCGTTAATGAGTGTATGTGTGCATGAGTGAGCGAGTTGACATCGGTAACAATGAGGTAGTGGCATCAGGGCTTGCATTTCATTGGGGCGTGGCCAGCGATGTAGGTAAGCTGCGAGAAGAAAATGAGGATGCTTATTTTATTGAGTCGGAGATAGGATTATTTTTAGTTTCCGACGGTATGGGGGGGCATCGCGGGGGAGAACTCGCATCGAAAATAATCGTAGAAGATTTACCGCCTATGATCGAGAACGGGCTGGATAAACTTAGATCGCCAAGTCCACGAGCGATACGTTCTCTTTTGAGAAGGACAGTGGCTGAGCAAAGTAAGCAGTTACGGATGGAGGGAGGCAGTGAAAACGGCTACAAAGATATGGGGGCTACCGTAGCTATGGCTTTGTTGGTTAATGGAAGGGCTTATATTGCCAACATTGGCGACAGCAGGGTCTATCGTTTTCGCAAAGGGAGATTAGTTCAGCTTACGAAGGATCATTCTGTTGTATCCGAGCTTCTGGAGCGGGGAAAGATAGAGCCTGAAGAGGTCGAAAATCACGTAGCACAGGGCCAGATAACGCGTTATGTTGGAATGGACAGGATAGCTCGCGCGTATGTGCGGTCTTTTGCCCTTAGGCGAGGAGATCGATTGCTGTTGTGTACAGATGGTCTGACGGATATCGTGGACGACAAAGGTATTGCTGCGATCTTGAGCAAAGAACTGGATAGTCAAGGTTTCTGTGACACGCTGGTTAAGACAGCTAATGCGGGCGGTGGAACAGACAACGTTACTGTCATTATTGCTGATTGGCTTGGCTGTTAATACCGGAGGCAGCATGCCAAACTTGCAAATCACAGGTTAGCCATCCGGAGTAGATTGTTTCGGAGCTACCTGAAGTTTTGCTGCCTCGCTCCCAACGGTGGACAGGTATAACCTTGCAAGGATGGAAATTTCGCATTATGATAGGGCTGTTCGGATATAAATTCAGCGACGGAGCTTAAAATGGCACACAAGTTTATTAATGAGATAGAACCGGGTGAGGCGATAGATGACGTATACATGGTTAAGGAGCCGATTCTGCGAAGCACGACGAAGGGCGATTTGTACATCGCAATGTTTCTCTCGGATAAGACTGGCCAACTGAACGGACGGATGTGGCAGGCGAGCGAAGAGATTTACAAAGCTCTGCCCAAACCCGGCTTCGTTCGCATTCAGGGCAGAAGCGAGCTTTACCAGAATAATCTTCAAATCATTGTGAATAGCATTGCCGTTGTAGATCCAAGTAAGGTTTGTGTGGACGATTTTTTGGCCCACACGGATAGAGATATAAAGCAAATGTTCACCGAGCTAAGAAGCACCGTTGGCCAGGTGAGGAATCCACAGTTAAAGGCGTTGGTCGAGGAGTTTCTCACCGACCGTGAGCTTATGAAAAAATTTTGTCAGGCGCCAGGTGGAGTGAAGCTGCATCATGATTATATCGGGGGTTTGCTGGAGCATACATACGATATGCTGCAAGTTTCGGTTGCGATACTTCCTTTGTATCCACAGGTGCAGGCAGATTTAGTCCTGGCGGGGATATTCCTTCACGATATCGGCAAGACCGAAGAGCTTTCGTACGATATGGCATTTTCTTACACGGACTCCGGGCAATTGATTGGGCACATCGTTAAAAGTCTTCTTATGATAAATCAAAAGGCCGATGTTCTTAGGTCTAAAGGCACACAAATTGACCAGGCAATTATTGATACACTTGGGCACATTATCCTTTCACACCATGGGGAATATGAATTCGGCTCACCAAAGCTACCGGCCACACCCGAGGCATTTATGGTCTATTATATTGACGATCTGGACGCCAAGCTCAACCAGGTGACCTCAGCGATCGATAATGAAATGAGCGATTCTAACTGGACGGCCTGGAAGAGCGCTTTGCAGACCCGGCTTTATCGCAAGCGCATTGAGTGATATGCATTCCGTATTATTATTTTTATTTTGGCGTTAGCATTTAGAATAGCAATAGAATCTGTGTTTGTGCCGATGAGCTTTGTAAAAAACGGTCCGGCGGGGCTATCCCCCCGCCTTAGCCCCGCCGGTTTTCTTCGGCGGTGGCATTCGGCTTGCGAATTTTGTTTGTGCTGTTAGTTTGGCAATATCGAGTAATTCATGGATTGGCTAAGTCTTTTCTGTGGGGGGTGACAACGTTATGTCACACCTTCTGTAAAAAACTACTATTTCTCGCCTGTGCGGAGATTTTTGCTGTGACTGTCGGCTTTCCGTGACCATTCCATTGAAACCTTTGGTGTGTACTCGATAACAGACAAGTCCAGAATTGATGATTATTGGATTGGCCCTTATAATCAGCCTAAAAAGAACACTATAAACAATTTTGTCGGATGAGACGCATGAAGCAGGGGACAAAGATATTCACCGTGGGCGAGGTCAACACATTGGTTAAAATGGTACTTCAGGATGCGTTGCCGACTCGGCTCATAGTGCGGGGTGAAATAAGTGGATGGAAGCTTCACCTTCCACGTGGACATTGTTATTTTTCGCTAAAGGATGAGACGGGGGTACTTCCTTGTGTGATGTGGACGGATAAGTTTCGGGCGGTGCGGTTTAGGCCTGAGGATGGAATGGCGGTCTTAGCAACAGGGTCTGTGGACGTTTATGTCAAGGGGGGCAAATATCAACTGTATGTTGAGAAATTGGAGCCGGAGGGCATCGGAGCACTGCAGTTGGCGTTTGAGCAGATGGTCAAAAAGCTTCGCGATGAAGGACTTTTTGATGAGGCGCACAAGAGGCCCATCCCACAGTACCCGGAGAGAATCGGCATACTCACAAGCGAATCAGGTGCGGCGGTGCATGATATTACCGATAGCATTCACAACCGCTGGCCATGTGTTAAATTGTTTTTGTATCCTGTGCCGGTGCAAGGTGAAGGTGCGGCTGAGCAAATCGCGGCTGCTATAAGAGATGTCAACAAGCGCAACAGGAAACTCAAGCTCGATCTTCTAATTGTGGGTCGCGGCGGCGGGTCGCTGGAGGATTTGTGGGCTTTTAATGAAGAGGTGCTGGCCAGGGCAATTTTCGATTCGAAGATACCAATTATAAGCGCGGTTGGTCACGAGGTGGATGTGACGGTTGCGGATTTTGTTGCAGATGCAAGGGCATCAACGCCAACGAAGGCGGGAGTCGTTGCAGTTCCGGATATGCGGGATGTTCTGGCTGAGCTTGCCAGCAGGCAGCGAATGTTGACGAACGATATAAGGTCTCGGTTACAGCTCGCTTATCAGAGTGTAAAGACGATCCTGGCAAGTTCGGTCTTTCGGAACCCGATTTTGGTTGTTCGAAACAGAGAACAGCAGTTAGATGAGACTAGTATGAGGTTGGCTGATTCGGTTAAAGGGCTGGTGAGTACAGCATGGCAGGCATTGCATAGTTATTATGAGCAGGTAGTCAGGATTGAGCCGCACCGATTGCTGGCTAAGCGAACGGTTGAGCTAAAAGACTTGCAGAATCGGACGAACGCCGCGATGAGGGAAATCATTAGCCGCGGACGCATGCGGTTTACGGCACAGGCGAACCGGCTGGCTGGTCTGAACCCTAAGTCAGTTCTGAGGCGAGGATATAGTATAACCAGGAATAAAGCGACAGGCACACTGGTAAAAACGGCCGATGATATTCAGATCGGAGACAGCATGATCACTGAACTTGCTAACGAGAATTTTATTGAAAGTAAGGTAAAGAAAAAATAAAAAAAGCTACAGAGGACACAGAGATTTTCTGTCCTAGATTATTGGAGAGCCGGATTAATGACCAAAAATGCACTTAAACCAGTTTTGGTATTTATAGCCTCTCCTAGTGATGTCTCAGATTCTCGTAATTCCGTTCGCTACGCAGTGGAGCGCATTAACAAACTTGTCGCAAAAGATAACGGCTTACTACTGGAGCCAATTGGTTGGGAAGATATCCCTCCTGGGAAAGGACAACGAGCACAGGATATTATCAATAAGTATGTAGATGCCGCCTCCATTTTTGTCGGTATATTACACCGACGTTTTGGACGACCTACTGGAATAGCAGAGTCGGGAACGGAAGAAGAGTACAACCGAATTGAACAAAGATGGAAAAAAGAAGATCCGAAACCTGAAGTTATGATATATTTTAAGAAAATCCCGCCCGAAGACTTAATTAAACCCAGTAAACAGTTAGAACAAATATTAGCCTTTAAAGAACGAATAAGTACAACCGACCTATACAAAGAGTTCGAAACGGAAAGAGAATTGGAAGAATTCGTTCAAGATGCCCTTCATGACTGGATATATAAGAACCGCAATAAATTTGATATTCCAGATGCAGCGAGTGGAATTGTCACACAACAACCAAATGACAAAGAGGTATTAGCGTGTGTAATAAAACATGGTCAACTCTCTGCCGACGAGGTCGGTTCACAACTTAAGCAATCAAAAACAACAATTAAAGCGACAATACAGCGATTACAGATTTTAGGATTGGTTGTTGAGGAAGCAAATGGAGTGCTAAAACCAATTAATTCCTTAGAAGGTTTTCTCGCAGTAGTAAGGCACCTGAATACAGATAAACATTACAAAATTCTCTTGTCGTCTAGATACTTTCAAAATATGCTTAGTTCTTCACTCGAAGCTCATATACTAAGTCGCTTCCATTTGAAATTAGATGCAAGAACGGTTCAATGTCTACAGAATATCGCTATCTTATATGACAATCTATTTGAGAGCATCAGAGATAAAGATGATAAAGCAAAGGAATTTGCCAATGGTTTAATGCTGAACAGAATAATTCTCAGTGTCTTGTTAGAATACGGTGCAGACTACACGAATGGAAGGATATTGACTGAACTTAGATCGAAGCGATTAGCAGGCCAAGTATTGATTGTGAACCTCAAAGTCGCATACGAGGAAGCCCTTGCTTTTGGAATTGGGGCAGCTATGCCAATGGTCGGTGCGGTTGCCGGATGCAATCTTAAGGCAGGTGAACTGTGCTATGGAAGGCCTGAGTTTGGCATACGTAGTGGAACTATCTATATGCACTTGGATCTGGACGAACTTGCGGAACAGGAATTCAACAACGTATTGTCGCAAAAAATATCAGACAGTGATAGAGCGATGGCCCTAAATAATAAGGGGCTTATATATCTTAAACAAAAGCGCTTTCCGGAAGCTATTCTTTTATTTGAACAAGCGACCAATCATGATCCAATGCAGGATGCTCCCAAAAAGAATTTGGAACTAGCTAAGGCTAAACTCGCGGAGCAACAGGAGGCCAAAAAGACGTAATTATTCGAAACGCAAGAGATTGGACGAGTCTGCCATAGGCCGATGAATCATCTTTCCACTTCACCTCAAACACAAGCCAATTTTCGTCGCTTCCGCCTTCGCCGAGGCTACGATGGATTCCTGCTTTCGCAGGAATGACAGAAGAGAGATTGCCACGCCCTCACTCTTGTCTTCGACAAGAAGGCGTGGGGGCTCGCAATGACATCGAAAATCTGTTATTTCTCCGTGTTCTCGGCGTGCTCTCCTAGGGAGTCCTTACGGACTGTGGCTATACAATTTTTAAACCTCATTGTTGCTTCTGGGGTAAATTTATAATAAATTAGTTCAGAGAAATCTGTGGCTAAAAAAGGAAAAGATATGGCTAAAGGCAAAAATCAAGATGATATAAGTAAGCTGAGCTTTGAGCAGGCAATTAAGGAATTGACAAGTATTGTTCAAAGAATAGAGCAGGGTGAGATTCCTTTGGAAAATAGCCTGCAGCAGTATGAGAGGGGTATGGCTCTGATTAAGCATTGCAGGACGATCCTACAGAAGGCTGAAAAGCGCATCGAGAAGATATCCAAGGAAGAAACATCAGAAGATAGAAAATAGAAGACAGAAGACAGAAGACAGAAGTCAAAAATAAGATAAATGGATTCCCGCTTTCGCGGGAATGACAATATTGCACGCAATACGAGACACTATATACGCAATACGAGATGCGAGCGTGGCGGAATTGGCAGACGCGCCAGGTTTAGGTCCTGGTGGGCATTAGCCCGTGGAGGTTCGACTCCTCTCGCTCGCATTTGCATATAAAGGAACGGGCGGCCGAAACAGGTAGGAAAGTGAAAGTTAGAGATCTTTTTTCAGTTGTATCCATTTCAGTAACTCTAATATGCAGATGTTACACTTCAGTTTTTCCCATAGCTCAAGATGCGTTCAATTGCCCTGCAATAGGGGGACGAAAGTAAGAAAGCGAGAATCGATTTGAGGGGAGAATAATGATAAGCAAATACTTCCAACTGAAGGAGCATCGGACAAATTTTAGAATCGAGATTCTGGCAGGCGTAACGACATTTCTTACGATGGCATACGTTATCTTTGTCCATCCGAATATCCTCAGTGTCACGGGGATGAATAAGGATGCGCTTATAGCGGTGACATGCATTGTTAGCGCTGCGGCGACGGTTGCAACGGGGATTTTTGGAAAGGCACCGATAACGATGGCGCCGGGGATGGGGCTTAATGCATATTTTGCACTTACTCTTGTCTCAGAAGAAAAGGTTAGCTGGCAGACGGCACTGGGGGTTGTGTTCATATCAGGTTTGTTTTTTCTGGTTCTTACGTTGATCGGGCTAAGGAAAAAATTAGTCGAGGCTATCCCAGGCGGATTAGTATCTGCGATATCGGTGGGACTGGGTCTATTTATTGCATCTGTTGGATTAGGAAACCTTGGGCTGGTTGTAAGAGACGAACAGACACTATTTAGCCTCGGTAGTATAACGTCGACCGTTCTGATAGGCTTGCTGGGGCTGGCGGTAATGATTGTGCTCGAACTTATCGGGATCAGAGGGTCTTTGTTAATAGGTATTGCTGTGGCGACGGCTGTTGGGGCGATTTTTGGTTATGTGGATAGGCCTGGCGGAGTGGTCTCGCTTAATTGGAAATTGGGCGAGATTGCTTTGAAGCTTGACATCTTGGGGGCGTTAAAGTGGAGTCTTTTTGGCAGCATATTTACTCTGATGTTTATCGATATGTTTGATAGTATTGGTACATTAGTGGCGTGCTGTGACAAAGCTGGTATGAGGGACGAAAATAACCAGATAAGAGGACTCGATAGGTTGCTGGGCATTGATGCGATAGCAACAATGTTTGGTGCGGTCATGGGAACATCCACTACGACGTCATATATCGAATCGGCGGCTGGAATAGAAGAGGGCGGAAGAACGGGACTGACTTCGGTAGTTGCGGGCGCTATGTTTCTTCTTGCTCTGTTTTTTGTTCCTATCATATCAATAGTGCCGAGCTATGCAACGGCGCCTGCACAGGTTATGGTGGGGATTTTCATGATCAAAGAATTCAGGAAAATTCCTTTTTCCAAATGGGATGAGCTAATACCGGCGTTGATTATAGTCGTTATGATTGCTGTAAGCTACCGCATTAGTGTAGGATTGGCGCTTGGATTCATATCTTTTACCGTTATTAAAGTTATTTCGGGCAAAGCCAGAGATGTCAAGCCGGTTATGTGGGTAATCGTGGTCTTGTCAGTATTGTTTTTGTTGCTGAGTCAACTATCGGTTTGAAAAGATTAGTGAGTTGGGTCTGTCGGTTGTCATAGATAAAGTTCTTAGGTTTTGTCAGGCACCACGAGTGCATCTCTTAAAAGTATTCTCAGAAAGATTTGGGTATGGTCAGGGATTGGCTTTTTTGGTTTCGAAGGTAGCCCGAAGGAAGAACCAGCGACCATAGGTCAGAGCTTTTTACTATTATTTCTTCGGTCCGCCATAGGTGGACGCTTTACGCCGCGGACGGATAAACAGATGCAATAGCACCTGAAAGTTGAACTGTTGTAGAGGCCTGTATGTTAATGAAAGTTATTTTGATGAAGCATGCGCAATTTAAGCGTTGTCGTAAAACATATCCATAGCAACAGGTAATGGACTGGTGGGAATGACAGAAGATACGTTCGAAGGAGCGTATCCTCCGGTTGGCAGAGTTCCACCTGTCAACTCAAGCTCGCCCGGCTCCGGCGGACTGGTCTTCGTCAGCGTCTTGTAATTCACCCTCACTCCAAACCCGGCGCGGATTAGTCCTAAGACCCAGCTTTGATATCGTATGCCATTAGCGCATCGCCGTGGCGGACGTACAGCCGTCCGTTGGCAATTGTTGGATGGGCCCAGTGCTCGTTAGTCCCTTCAGAGACGGCGAACTGGCTTACCGGCTCGAAAGCCTCGGCGTTAGGTTTGACCAGATGCATCGTTCCGTCTTCTGCATAGACATACAGCATGCCATCGGCATAGATAACCACGCCTCGCTTAATCGCATTGGAGTTCCACATCACCTTGCCAGTTTTCCAGTCCAGGCAGACGAGTCCCTTGTTGCCCGATTGAGCTGTTCCATAGATGTAGCCATCGACCACAACCACTCCGTGCATTTGACAGTCCAAGGTTTTGTCCGTCCATTTCGGCGTCACACTTAGACCGTCATCTGACAAGGCCAGCATCGCACCGCCTGCCCCCGCCCCCGAGCAGATGTAGATCATTCCACCGTCATAGAGCGGAGGATTAGGCTGGACACCATGCCGATTCGGGTGTTCATGCTGCCATAACACATTGCCGGTATCCGGGTCGATTGCGACTAAGGCATTCTGCACCATGGTGACGAGCAGACGTTTTCCGCCGTGGCGGATGAGCCTGGAGGCGCAGTAGGCTGGCGGCTTGCTTAGGCCCTTGGTTTGCCAGATAGTCTCGCCTGTATTCTTGTCCAAGGCCACAAGTGATGCGTCGGGGCCGCCAGGTGTGCAAATAACTTTGTTTCCGTCCACCTGCACGCACTCGGCAAAACCAAATTTCGCCTGCTCGGCGCCGAACCGCTCTAATAGGTCAACTGTCTTGAGCACTTGTCCCTTCGTAGGCTCGAAAGTGATCAGCTTGCCGAAGCTGGTCATGAGAAATATCCGGTTGCCGTTGATGACCGGTGTGGCGCGCGTGCCGGGCCTAGCTGGACCAGTCTGACCTATCTCCTGGCCATAGGGTGTCTTCCATTTCGCAGAGCCATCCAGGTTGAAGGCAAACAGATACCCCTGCTTTTGATCATCCATCCCGGTGACATAGATGGTACCGTCCACTACCGTGGGTGAGCAGAAGCCCTTGCCGAGTCCCTGAACAGACCAGGCGAGCTTCGGCCCACCTTCGGGCCATTCCTTTAGTAGTCCTGTTTCGAGGAACTTGCCGTCCCCGGCTGGGCCACGGAACCGCGGGGAGTCTCCTGCAATGACGCTCACACCAGGAACGATCATCACTATTAACATCGAAAAGACTACAATTCTTCTTTTCATAGTCCAATTCCTTTCAAAATAGAGTGTCCATAATAACGGTCAGTCACCTTTCTCTATGCACCGGCCGCAAATATTATAGCTGGCTAAAGCTATATATACACTATTTTCCCGCGTTGGATTTGCAATAATCAATAGTCAATCATCCATAATCAATTCGATGGGCCTCCGAGCGATCATACAGAATAACTCTCTACCTCAGATATGTGACCCAGTCTCTCCCCCTGTTGTCCGGCATACTACAACAACTCCAATGATTCAGAGCCGAGAGCCAGTGAAAAAAGCAAAGAGCGGAAACCACCGTGAGAACAAGGTGAGACACAGCCGCCAGCTTGATAGAGACAATCATGTCTGCTCTTGAGCCGTCATCATCTGTTATTTTGGCGAAATCGAAGCATGATGGTATAACGAGAACAACACCTACAAGCAGGCATGAGACCAGCAATAATGAACGTCCTTTCTCTTATCTTGTTGTTATAGTTACATAGGGTGGGGCCTGCCTCATCTTACCCGGCTCGTGTTATACAGGCAGGTAGCCAACCCTTGTTCCGAAGTACTCTCCATGCAACCTGGACATGTTCCGGTTTGAACATCTTTTTGCGATCGCCCCATCCATATGTTAGCGCGAGGGCTTGTTCCTGAGTCTGAGCCTCTTCTCGCGTTGCTACCCAATGAACGGTGGACAATAATTCCATACCATAGGGTGTTTCGAAGCCTTCGATTAGATCTCCAACGCGTTCCAGCCTTGAACGGGTTCCTTCGTGTGTCCTTAGGAAGTCCTCCGCCCGGTGGCTAGCTTCGTGTTTGAGTTCAATTTGTCTATCTGGAGCGTCTTCAGCGTCGCCATAACCCGTGATGAAATGCCCTTCAATACAACTAAGAAGATGCCGCAAATTCTCCGCATATGGGCCATAAATGGCTTTTGCATATTTTAGTCTCAGTGGTTCACCAGCCTCTTGAAGGAAATACATCAGCTTATGGATTTCAAGTAACGTTACAGACGTATCCATAAGCCCGGCCAGGTAGCGGCGCATAAGACCCAGTAATGCTGCCCGCCCAGGTGTCATTTTGGGCATCTGAGTCCGATCAACCATCTCATCTGACTTCGGTGCACCCTGTGGTTCGTAGAGTTTCACAAGTATTTCGGGTGAAGATGCAAATGCCTCTTCAACAACCGACCTAACCTCGCTCCAATCCAGACCCCCGAGCCCGCAACCCAACGGAGGTATGGCCACCGAATGAATACCACGGACCCGAATTTCTTGCACCAAAGCTTTCAGCCCAGCCCGGATATCCTCCAACTTGCTCTTCCCTTTCCAATGCCGCTTAGTAGGAAAGTTGATTACGTACATAGGGGATTCCAAACGCCCTAGATCGAATGTAAAGACGTGCCCCGGATGCAATTGTTTCCGATCGCATATGCGCTTGTATGCCTTGAAGTTGTCAGGGAAGGCTCTCTTGAACTGCAGGGCAATACCGCGGCCCATAATCCCTACGCAGTTGACAGTATTCACCAAAGCCTCCGTATCTGACTTCAAAATGTCCCCACATGTCTGTTCAATCATTTGTAAGTCCCCAGAACTTCCTTAATAATACCAATTTCTCTCAAGTTTTGCCAAGGGTTTATGGTCTGATTTTTTAAGTATATGATTAATGCGGTCGAGTGTTCTATTATTGACAGCCCCAATTTTATCCACTAATTTCCATGGAAATGAATCGAACATAAGGAACTCAGCCTGTTTGCCTTCCTTGATTAAAGTGTCGGACCAACTGGTGGCGGACACCGCCTCCCAGTTTACCTCGTTGAGTTGACCGAGGGAATTATAGAAAGATGTAAGGTAGGACCCGGCATTACAATCCGTGAAGGTCCACTTCTGATTGTTATGCTCAGCCCATTCCACCGACCGGCGAAGGTCTGCTTGTAGGTGCACGATAGGCCCTTGTCCCTCATGGTAATCCAGATCAGGGTGATTGCCCATGTGCAACAGATAGAGCATGATAGACCGAGGGCAAAAGTAGAACGGCACATAATCACCCACCATGGTGCCAGAATAGCAGTTCACCTCAATCTCCTCAAGTCTCCTGCGTTTGATTTTGCGCACGCCAACAGGAGGAGTTCCAATGCCCTCCGCACGGCACCGGGCGTCTGACAACAGGTACCCGCGTTGAACGATCCTATACAGATTCTCCACGTGGGTGATGTGATATATCTTCGGGCTACTCGGAACAGGACTCATTCTGAGTACTTCCATCTATGCCAAGCTTGTCCGTAACCACATCCGGAATGGGGATTCATCCCGTATTCCTACATTAGCTGCGTAGCGACTATCTTGGAGCCCATGCGGTTCTCCGGATCGGTTCAAAAATGCTAAGCACGCTTTGTGTTATCATGGTCGGTGTTGTCGCAAAAGGCAAGGGAAATTCTCCGTCGCTCATGGCTTGTGGCTGGTGACTCGTCGTGAGTATTTCGTGAGGCATATTGCGTCGTATGTTATGGGGGAAGCGTACTGAGCGGCTTGGGAGGTATGAGATTCCGGATCAAGGCCGGAATGACGGGGCAAGTATGACTACATACTTCAGCGAATGACACCAGTAGTAGTTCAATGGCTTTAGCGGCATCGTGCCGGTAGTAGTGTTGTTTGCTGAGTCATCCCATTTGTGTCCAACATATGTTCTATGCTGGCGTTGGGGCATATTCAGCAGGGCGATTGTATCCCGATGGGAATGTGCCAGATTTTTGTTGTATTACGGCTACAATTTTGTAACATTCGATTTTTCGCGTATAGAATTTATAAGGTTGTCTTTGAAAGGGTAGTTCAAATGCCAGCTAAGGTGGATGCTGAGAAGTGCAGTGGTTGTGAAACGTGTGTTGACGAGTGCCCCAGCGAGGCCATAAACATGGTTGACGGTAAAGCTGTAGTTGATATTGAGGCCTGTGTTGATTGCGGGGTCTGTGTTGACGAATGTCCTGAAGAGGCAATTAGTATGGAGTAAGTTTGGTAGGCCCCATCGTCTAGGCAGGACTAGGACACCGGGTTTTCAACCCGGCAACAGGGGTTCGAATCCCCTTGGGGCTATTCGATTAATGATACTTCTTACCATCTTTTTATGGTGATTGTTTACGTATTGCAGGGAGCAAACAAGCGTTACGTCGGCATAACCAACAACTTAGGCCGGCGATTAGCCGAGCATAGGTCGGGACGCACTAAAAGCGCGCAGGTCATCGGCCGGTTCAATCTTCTACATACCGAAGAATTTCCTGATTATAGCTCTGCGCGAAAAAGGGAAAAGTTTTTGAAAAGTGGCCAGGGAAGAGAGTTCCTCAAACAACTGTATCCCGGCACAGGGTCCGCCTACGGCGGATAAATCCCCTTGGGGCTATTCTGCAATGGTGAAGCAGATGCCTATATTGGAAGGTAGCAGGTTTCTTTTAGAAGGGATTTGTCCGGGATGCTTCGGTTAGGTAGCTATGGGCGAAAAATTTGGCGGGGCTTCTAAACAGGTTATGACATCGCGGTCATTTTCGGGCTGAGGTGGTTAAATTCGGATCCCCGCAATAACCGCTTCGAATACAAGATTGCCGTTGACAACCCCCTGTACGTTGCAGGTGTACTTTCGACTCTGGAATTTTGCGATATGGCCGAGCAGATACAATCTGTTTCCAGGCTCGACTGCAGAGCGAAATCTTGCTGAGTCTATTCCGCCGAAGCCGACGAATCCGTGCTCTGCGTAAATCTTCTTCGCAAAGAAGCTGATTAGCTGAGCTGCCGCCTCGATCATTATGACTGCCGGCATCAGCGGCCGACCTGGAATGTGGCCACGAATCCAGAACTCCTTATCCGTTACATCCTTATAGCCCAAGATATGGGCCTTTTCTTTGTCGTACCAGAGGATGCCATCGAGATGCTGCATCTCAAATCGCTGTGGATTTACTTTGCAGACTTCCGCCTTGTCGAAGACTGGTTCACGGTTAAGGTCAATCTTTGACAGGTCAAACAGTAATGGCGGGGGCATAGGCAACCTCAGTACAGGTACGCCCAGCGCATTTGCAGGAATATGCGAACGCTAGTCTCGATAGGCCAACTGGCCCGGCAAGACCCAACAGGAACGTACACAGCGGAAAACCAGGTTATTAAGAGTACCTGTGTTGGTTATGGCTGGGTCGACCTGATTTCGAGAATGCGGCTGCGGACGTTCTGGGCAGCCTGCTTGATACTCTGCATTTGCTTTCGAACGCGCGTACCTGCTGCTTTGTTTCCGCCTTCAGCTTTGTCGATGTCAGCCTCGATTTCAGACACCAGCACTTTAAGATCTTCGTACTCTTGCATAAAAATAGACCTCCACTTTGTGGATTAAAATCGCTAAGAAACTACCGAGCAGCACATGCTTTGTCAAAGAAAATTGCTTTTTTTGCCAAAAAAACAGTTATTTTGTTTGGTGCACGGCTTTTAGCGGGCAATTTTCAAGGTCAATTCCGTGATTCTCTGGCCTCGCCGCTGGCATTGCAGGCGGACCCTTTCATCCGGCTTGCCGATGGATACAGGGCCATAGTGGTCTCCCTGGGGGTCGCCTTGGACGATCATACCAGCAATGAGCATACCCTCGATAATGCCCATAATTGTCGTTTCGTTGCCACCACCGATATTGCCAGAACTGGTAAATGCCCCGCCGACTTTACCGTCGAGGTCACCGTGTCTGCTTACCAGCTCATCTATCAATTGTTTTATAGGACCTGCCATCTGGCCGTAGTAGGTCGGTGAACCGATGACGATCGCATCATAGCCAGGCAAATCATCAGCTTTTACCTTCTCAACCGATTTGCATTCAGTTTTCAAGCCTGCGTTGTTCATCGCCTTGGCAATAATTTCTGCCATCTCTTTCGTGTTACCGCTCCTTGAATGGTAAAAAACAATTCCTTTTGCCATTTTTTCAGTCCTTTCTATTTGGATTGTGAAATGGGTTGTCGTTCTGTGCTCAGTGAAATAATTGTCGCTTAGAGTTTGCCGAAGGCGAACTATTGATACGGCCTTCGAATTGCAAGAGCGTTTTCGTTCCTTGACCGAATGCATCGGCTGTGCTTGGTATGATAAAAGTACGGTGGCCGATACCTTGGCAAGCTCGGTATGACAGTTCCTCGATAATCTTTATATATGGCATTAGTTTAACCTAAAGATCGAGACACTTCATCTGGCTCAGCGGCGTAGATAGGCGAGTTTCTCCAGCAGGGGGATGTTGTTGCCGAAGTTGTCCTCGCCGTAGCCGGACTCTGCTAAGAGCTTTATGTCTGCCAGCACTCGTTTGTCGCCAATAAACGTTGTTGTCATTTCAGTTGCGATGTCAACCTTACCCAGCGCCAAGAGCTGGGCGATCTCGTCGGAGACCTTCTCCAGGAGTGTTCCCTCTTGTCGTGCAAGTTCTTCGGGTAGTTGCAAAGGCTGCTCATATACAATGAGTTTGCTTTGCTCGACCAGTGCCAGTAAGACGTCACGGACGATAGTCTTTATGTCTTTTCCGCTTGCCCATTCTGGAACGAGCCTTAGTCGAACGATTTCATTTGCCAGACGCCTGCGTTTCTGGGCGTTTATCTTTTCGTTGGCACGGAACAGTTCAAGGGGCGAGGTGGCATCGTAGATGTCATTATCCAACCGCATGTAGACTTCGCTTCCGTAGTGCATAACGAGCTTTGAGATCAGTGTGGCGGGCCGAACATGGAATCCACGGTACTGAGGGATGGGTACCTCTATCTGTCCGACTTCAGCATAGCGTTTGAGCATTTGGCGGCATAGATTCTCTGCGCAGCTTATATATAAACTGATGTAAGTGATGGAATAATTCATCAGCATGGCCAGCAGAGTATCCGGCGTTGCCAATGGCTCGTGCGCAGCTAATATCGTGTAAGGCGGCTTATTCAGATGCCTCTCGTAATAGTGAGCAAATGAGGTGGCGGTTTTAAGAAGATGAAAGACAACGCTTATGTGCCCCCTGAGTACGAGCAGGTCTGTGTCCAATTGTTCAGCTTCAGTACCGGAGACATACGTGTCATACTGTGATTGAAGGTTGTGGAAACGGAGCTCCAGAGCTCGCAAACTTTCTTCGGTGATCGAATTAGCGACATAGTTGGTGTACTCTTGCGGCTCGGCTTTGTCAGCGGCGCGAACATCTTTGCTTTCAGCGGCGAGATTTAAAAAGGCGGTAGCCAGGAGAGTTACCATCTCGGAGACGGTCTCGGTTTTGCGCGTACGGCAGTCTCGCGGTAATCGGCCTGGGGGAAGATCTTCAGAGTAAGAACTCTCGCGAAGAATCTCCGTGGGAATCGGCAGGGCAAGCTCATCAGCTTTGGCGAGCAATTGCTTTGCCGCTCGCATAAGCACATCTCCATTGAATTGAAGTGTTTGTCTGGTTGCTTTGACAAAGTCGTGTTGGATTGGTAACAGCCGATAGGCTGGCAAAGCATGCTCGATGTGAAGTAGTTCATAACATACATCGGAAAAGAGCTTGATTGCTGCTATCAGCGATCTGAATAGGCACCACTGGCAATTATTGCGTGCGTCGTACGTATCGAGAAGCTCCTCGATCTGCATGGACTGTGAAAAAAATTCACCCAAAAAAGGACGTGTCAGGAATTGTTCACGAGAGCTACACTTGGTTAGGTAGTTTGCTAAACCAAGAAGTGTTTGTGCGCGTTTTGCGATTAACTGATGGAAATCATCGTTGCTGATTGTTACTAAAGCCATACGAACTACTCCTGTGTTATTTATCGACCTGGAAGATGTAAAAACAGTCAGTTATTTTTGAGCTTTGTTCTGTTTAAGTGGGATTATCTCTGGCTCGCCGAAACCACCAGGAATCTTGAAGTCAAAAACCTCCTGGGCTATTTGCTGGTTTACCTTCGGCTGAAGCAACTTTATTTCGTAGACATCTTCCTCGGTGGTTACAGCGATGACTTTTGCTGGCAGCATTGATTTTCTATCGATCCAAAAGTCGATAAAGGTGTAATCATCTCTGTAGACCGAATCGGCTTTGGTTTTCAGATGCAGTTGAATAGTTGACGCCGGTTCGGTTGGCCCCTGCGGGACCAAATCTATTTCAAACTGTTTTCTCAGGTTTTCTACTTTTGCAAAGCCAACTATCGGTAAATTTCTGCTTGCCAGGTCGAAGGCATCGATGGGTTCGTTCGGCTCAGCTAATTGACGACGTTGGACAGATTTGATCTGATAGTCGATATGAGTTAGCCAGATACCGTCGAAGATGAAGTGTTCGAGATATTTTTGTTCTTTTTCATCATCCTGCTTTAGAGTTGTGAAGTTCAGTCGAAGCCTGGATTTTTTATCCAATCTCGCATAGTACAGAACACCTTTCCTGAGTGTTTTTGATTCGAGCAGTGGTTGTCTGAAAATATACTCCACCTGGGCCTGGTAGGATTGCAGATCGGTAGTTCTCTGTTTCAGTTTTGTTAAGATTGCCTCAAGCTGATTTGCATCTGCTGGTTCAGGCTGACCTGCTGTTGAAATTTCTGTGCATCGACAGGCACGGGAAGCACTAACAGCGAGCATCAAGCTAACGACAGACAGAATGAGTAGCTTTATCTGTACATTATTCATATCACGTTTCATCCATTGTTTTATTTTCGACTATTTGGAGTATCTGGCTTATATTTTCAATGACAAAATCGGCGTGTTCAGCAAAGTCTTCGGACTGGTTGTGATTTGTTAGCAGCACCGCAATGGCACCGGCAGCTTTGGCACAGAGCAGATCGAATAAGTAATCACCAACAAGGATAGTTTCTTGTGGTTTAACGCCGAAGTGCCTGCATATTTGCACAACACCAAATGCGTCTGGTTTAACCGGACCCTGCTCTCTTCCAATAATGGCATCGAGTTTCAAGCCGTGTTTTTCGGCGATAGCCTGGGCGTTACTTCGCTTGTTACGTGTTAAGACACCAATATGGATGCCCCTTTCCCGAAGTTGTGAAAGGGTTTGTTTGGTCCCGGGATTCAGCTCTGACTTAATGACCGCTTGTTGTTCATGGAGGTGCAGTATGTGTTCTGCGCGTTGGCGCTGTTCAGGCGACATTTTCTCCATCTGCTCTAGAACGGGTCCGGAGTCTCTTTTCAGGCCCATTTCTTCACGGATGGCATCGAAATCAAAATACGGCTGGGTTATTGTCCCATCTAGATCAAATATTATTGCCTTAATTGACACCTTTGTTCTCTAATCCCTAAATTACTGACGGAAAAAGCACCGGCTTAATATCAATACATAAGCTGTTATTGCCTACCTTGCTCTTTTTCGTAGCAGCTCGATAAAGTATCGGCCAGCTTGGCCCAATATCTTGTCTTTTCGGACAATTATTCCGGTTGGTCTGAAAAGTGGTTCGTTTGAAAAGTGTATCGCTCTTAGTGTTCCACTGCCAAGTTCTTGAAGCAAAGAAGTCTGAGGCAGGATGCTCACGCCTGAATTTATCTCGACAGCTCGTTTAATGGTTTCAATGTTGTCAAATTCCATTGCCGGACGAATTACAATGTTGTATCGTTCGAGTATGCTGTCAATCCACGATCGTGTCGGCACACCTTTCTCGAAACCAATAAATCTTTCAAACTGCAACTTATGAATGTCGAGTTGAGACTCATGTGACAGTGCATGCTTCGGGCTGCAAACAAATACGAGAGGTTCATTTTCGAAATCGTATACATCGAACCTTTTATCTTTCTTGGGGACGGCAACGAGTCCGACATCGACATCGCCGCTCAAAACCAGCTCATAAATTCGGTCGACGCTTAGATATTCGATATGGACATTGATGTTGGGGTAGCGAACCATGAATTTCTTAACGTAGTCCGGTAAAGTGTGCATTCCAATGCTGAATATGGCGGCGACGTTGATTCTTTCCGTGTTTGATGATTTCAGAGTGTTCAGTTCACTCTTGAGTTGCTCGTATCTATCCATTATGTCTTTTGAAGCTTGATAGAGCAACTGGCCGGCTTTTGTCAGTTCAATTGGCCTTTTCTTCCGATCAATAAGTTGGCACTTGTGCAGAACTTCCAACTGCGCAAGTTGCTGTGAGATTGCGGATTGGCTCAATAAGTGCTTTTCGGCTGTTTTTGAAAAGCTTCTTAAGTCGGCCAAATCACAGAATATCTTAAGCGTTTCTATATGCATTATAAGGCAACCTGATAAGCTATATTACTATTTAGTTCCTTGTATACCGCTACGTTGTTATGCTATTTTATATTGATATTGTGTCCGATGCAATATTGTAATTAAGATATTAGTATAGCTTATCGTAATGCGAATGCAAAACAGAAGTCTGAATTTCTAATTGAGGTGACAAAAGTGGCGGCAAACAGCATTATCGAGGCAGTCTATGAGCAAGTTCTCAGGCGTAATCCAGGTGAGGTGGAATTTCACCAGGCGGTCAAGGAAGTTCTGGAGTCCTTGGCAGTGGTGCTCGATAGAAATCCTGACTATATAAAGGCGGGAATTCTGGAGCGAATGGTTGAGCCCGAAAGACAGATTATCTTCCGGGTTCCCTGGCAGGACGATAAAGGGAATTTCTGTGTTAACCGTGGCTTTCGTGTTGAGTTCAACAGCGCCTTGGGCCCGTACAAGGGAGGTATACGTTTTCATCCGAGTGTGTACCTTGGGATTATAAAGTTCCTCGGCTTCGAACAGATTCTGAAAAATTCGCTGACCGGGCTGATGATGGGAGGCGGCAAAGGCGGTTCTGATTTTGATCCTAAGGGTAAAAGTGATGCAGAAGTGATGCGTTTTTGCCAGAGCTTTATGAGCGAGTTGTTCCGGCACATCGGGCCGGATACGGATATCCCTGCGGGTGATATCGGCGTCGGCGGACGCGAGATTGGCTTTATGTTCGGCCAATATAAGCGAATATGTAATGAGTTCACAGGAACGTTAACGGGTAAAGGCCTGGAATGGGGTGGGTCGTTAGTGCGGACCGAGGCTACCGGCTACGGCATGGTTTATATAGTTGAGGAGGCACTAAAAGCTGTAGGTAAAAGTTTCGATGGGATGACCGTGAGCATATCAGGAGCCGGTAACGTGGCTATATATGCTTCCGAGAAAGTTCATCAACTCGGCGGCAAAGTTGTCACGCTCAGTGACTCCAATGGCTTCATACACGACCCAGGTGGTGTCAAGCTCGATACCGTCAAGCAAATTAAGGAGGTAGAGCGAAAGCGTATAAAGCAGTACGTTGCTATCCATAAAAGTGCTCAATATACCGAGGGCTGCAGCGGTGTATGGAATATCAAGTGCGATGTAGCACTTCCCTGTGCTACACAGAACGAGCTTGACGAAGCGTCGGCCAAGACGTTGGTCAAGAATGGTTGTATTGCCGTCGGTGAGGGTGCGAACATGCCCTGTACGCCGGAAGCCGTGAGTGTTTTCCATGAGAACAAGGTGATATTTTTGCCTGGCAAGGCTGCTAATGCGGGGGGGGTTGCGGTCTCCGGCCTTGAGATGGCTCAGAATAGCCAGCGCATTCCATGGACTTTTGAGAAAACTGATGCGGAACTTAAGAACATCATGGTAACAATCTATAGAAACGCCAGCCAGGCGGCAGAGGAGTACGGCTGTGCGGGTAACTTTGTGGTGGGAGCAAATATTGCCGGCTTCATTAAAGTAGCTAATGCGATGTTGGCACAGGGCCTTGTGTAGATTAGTTTGTTGCAGACATATTCAATAAAGGACGCTTGCTTTGCGGGCGTCCTTTTTTATTGTCTTGGTTTGCGTCAGGCGTTAGAATTGCTCGTGATGGAAAAGGATGTTGATATAGGCAAGGTCGTTCGTCAGCATGTTGAAATGGAGCGTTTTTTTTGCGGCTTTACTGTCAAGGGTGAGAATTCAATGGCGGAGCCATCGAGTCAAGAAAATGGTCAGGCGGTAGCTGAAGCGGCTGAAGAGCTTGAAAGAATCGCTGATGAAGTTCGTCAATGTCGCAAGTGTGATCTGGGTTCGTTGCGAACTAATGCTGTGCCAGGCGAAGGCCATCCGAACGCTCAGATAATGTTTGTTGGCGAAGCGCCGGGAGCTGATGAGGACGCCCAAGGTCGGCCTTTCGTGGGAAGGGCGGGGCAACTGCTGGATAAGGTAATTGCGGCCTGCGGGCTGAAGCGCAGCGATGTTTTTATTGGCAACATTCTGAAGTGTCGTCCGCCGGAGAATCGCGACCCCCGGCCGGATGAAATAATAAGCTGTCTGCCGTATCTCCAGAGGCAGATCGAGATAATCAAGCCGGAGGTTATCGTTGCTCTGGGTGCGCATGCGGCGAGGACGCTGTTGAACACGAACAAGTCTATAGGCCAACTGCGTGGTCAGTTTCATGAGTACTATGCAGGTATTGGCCAGCCCCCCATAAAACTTATGGCTACATATCACACCGCTTATCTGTTGCGAAATTACTCGCAGGAGAACCGCAGACGGGTCTGGGAGGACATGAAAAAAGTCCTTGCTGAACTCGGATTGCCAATTCCACAATAGTAAGAAAAATGGCCTGTTTTGTAGCCGGCATGTGGCTTCATTGAGGGACTCGATAGTAAAAGCGCACCAAGTCGGAGAAGAGCTCTCCGGGCACTTTTGTATTCACTTTTTGAGTAAAAAATTTTCAGGAAAAAGCGGGAATTATGTAACAGAGAATACGCACATTCGTCTTTTTAGATAGATAGCGCAACAATTGCCATGAAAACAGAGTGTTGTTGCGTTTGAGGTATTCAAATATTCCTTGCAATAGCGGTCGATTTTGTGTATGAAATTATATACGGGGAATATTCGGAGGTAGGTTATACCGACAGCAAATCGGCCTTGCTACAAATAGTCGATATATCAGGAAGGAAAAAGCAATGAAAGGGTTCATTCTCTGGAGTTTTGCTGTTCTGTTGGCGACTGTGACCTCAGGGCAAGCTGAAGTACGTCGAGTTCCGACTGAGTACTCCGGGATTCAAACGGCAATCCGAGGCTGCAATGATGGTGATGTTGTCATTGTGGAGCCGGGCACATACTACGAGACCATTAATTTCAGCGGCAAAAACGTCATACTTACCAGCATTGACCCGAATGATCCGGCAATTGTAGCCGGCACGGTTATCAATGCTCTACGTGATGGAACGGTAGTGACATTTGAAAACGGCGAGACGTCGGAAGCAGTATTAACTGGCTTCACTATTACCGGCGGTTATGGAACGTTTGACCCATCTGTTACCGAGGATTATAGACTCTTCTGGGGAGGTGGCATCTTCTGTAATAATGCCTCCCCCACCATCACGCGTAATGTGATTGCGGGCAACTATGCGCCTTGCCCAACCGGAACAGCGGTAGTGCAGGTTTACGATATCAGCTATGGGGGGGCTATAGGTGGTAATGAGTGCTCGGCGATAATCACCCACAACATAATCAAGAGGAATTCCGCATACGCTGGTGGTGGCATACTTGTGTTTGGCGATCCTACTATTAGCAACAATATAATATACAACAATTCAGCGGCTATCGGTGGTGGCGTTGTTATGTTTGGAGGACGTCTGGTTAACAACACTATCGTAGATAATTCTATCAACCTGAATCTTGGTGGAGTTATCGGCAATGTTTACGCCGTTCTTGATCCAATGTGTGAAACCTGTACAGTTTCCAACAATATCATCGCCAGCGCCAGGACGGGCGGAGGTATATATTTAGAGGGTGCTTTTGGTGACTCGGTCAGATTTAATGATGTCTGGGCTAACAGTCCGGGCAATTATATCACGGTAGATACACAAACGGACCAAGTGACTTACGATGGTTTGGCTGACAGGACCGGGCTTTACGGAAATATCTCTGAGGACTCACTTTTCGTTGATCCAGTGAATGAGGATTATCATTTGCAGTTTGGGTCTCCATGCGTAAGTGCCGGCGATCCTAACTTCGTGCCCGAAGCCGGCGAGACCGATATTGACGGTGATCCGAGGATATTCGCGTTCAGGGTTGATATCGGCGCAGATGAGCATGTCGGCTATGTAAAGCCCGTCGCCTGTGCCGGTCGCGACCAGCATGTTCTGATACCTGAGCTAATTATTCTTGATGCTAGTGAAAGCTTTTTTTCTGATCCTTGTGGAGTTATGACATTTCAATGGAGCCAAATTGCCGGCCCAAATGTTGTGATAAGCGACCCCACGGTCATGCGGCCAACATTTACGCCGGCATCTGAGGGCTGGTACCGATTTGGATTGGTTGTAGGGGATGGGTTGCACACGAGCGAGCCGGACGAGGTGCTCGTTATCGTAGGTAATCAATCGCCGGTAGCTGATGCGGGTAGCGATACATTATTTTCTGCACCAGGATTTATGCAACTGGATGGGAGCGGTTCGTATGACCCTGATCCACCCGATGAGCTAATGTACGCCTGGAAGCAATTGCAGGGGCCGGAAGTAGTTGACTTTGTGGACGCGAATACGGCGACGCCGGAGTTTTTCAGTAACGTTGAAGGAGTATATGTATTTGAGCTTGTTGTTAATGACGGGTTTGTCGATAGCGAGCCGGATACAGTGATGGTGGAGGCAGGTGTTGTTACGAGTAATGCTGAGTTTTTCGATGTCAGTAGTACTGGTCAGCAGGGTATTTACTACCCTGATGTTTTCGGTACTAAAGTTATTTTCAGCGCCGGCGATGCCTACGATCCTTATAGCTGGGATATCAAGGTCATAGACCTGGTTGCCGGGTATGAGGATACATTTGTGGCTGGTGGGATTGATACTCAGCCCAAAATAGATGGCGACAGAATGGTATGGTCTGGCGGGCCAAATTATTTGGGTTTTACAGGTCCTGAGTGCACCGGCGTTT
>Ga0307443_1000305_pt1 | contig 32659 bp, 15 predicted proteins | sample SalMarSW160220MG_FD_202148 | JGI IMG/M metagenome (GOLD analysis project Ga0307443, IMG submission 202148) | Salt marsh sediment microbial communities from the Plum Island Ecosystem LTER, Massachusetts, United States - SW1601-220 | ecosystem: Environmental > Aquatic > Marine > Intertidal zone >... | reverse complement strand
GCTTTTTATAATTCTTGCTGTTACGCTGGCTGACCAGATGTCAGTTCATCTTTTCAAAAACATATTTCTGAGGCTTCGTCCATGTCATGAGCCGGCTCTGCAGGGAATGGTGCATCTTGTTAATGATGACTGCGGAGGGTTGTACGGATTTGTATCATCACATGCCGCAAATTCATTTAATGTAGCTCTGTTAAGCCTTATGTTCATCAAAAGAAGATGGTATTCAATAAGCATAATTATGTGGGCTGCAATTATCGGCTACAGCAGGATATACCTGGGTGTTCATTATCCCGGCGATGTCATTTGCGGATCGCTGCTGGGTGCATTGATCGGATGGGGTATATATAAGTTGTATGAAATAACAGATTACAGGGTGTTGAATAAAACATCATATTTTAAGCAATAATCCATACTGTGCTTTGCCTTAACCTGAATACAACCAATCCTTTCTTCAACCTGGCTGTTGACGAATATCTTCTTAAAAACAAGAAGGAAGAGTATCTCATACTGGGAATAAACAGTCCGGCAGTAATCATAGGTAAGCACCAGGTGGCACACAGGGAGGTTGATAGCCGGTTTGTATTCGAAAGGGGAATTCCTGTAATAAGAAGAATCTCCGGGGGCGGAGCTGTTTATCATGACTTCGGCAACCTTAATTTTACTTTTATCCTTAACAGCAAAAAGGGATATCAGGTTAATTTCAGAAAATATACCATTCCCGTACTTGAATTCCTGGAAGAAAAAGGCATTAAGGCAGGCTTAGAAGGTAAAAGCGACCTTAAGGTAAATGGTATTAAAATATCAGGTAATGCAGAGCATGTTTACCGAGAACGGGTTTTACACCATGGCACATTGCTTTTCAATTCACGGCTTGATAATCTTCGTGGAACGTTGAGGAACGACAAATCATCCTATTCGACCAGGGCTGTGGAATCAAATCCCTCACAGGTGATGAACCTGAAAGAAAAAGTCCCTCAGATAAAAAGCACTATTGATTTCAAATCTGAAATGCTGAAATTCTTCCTCGAGAAAGAGGGGAATAAATATACTGAGCTGACCGAAGAAGAGAGATCAGAAACAGCAGAACTGGAAAGATTGAAATACAGGACCTGGGAGTGGAATTATGCATATGGTCCTGAATATTATTTCATTAACAGGTTTGAGCTGGAGGGGGAAAAGCATTTCTGCAGGTTGTTTGTGAAAGACGGTATAATCAGGGAATGCGAGATTGAGGGATCGGGAGAAATGACTGCGACAGCGAAAAAGCTTATTGGCTGCAAACATATGGTTATGGAATTAGTTGAAATATTTAAACAGGAAAAGATTAATATAAAAGGCGCAGGGATTTTTAATTTCTTTTAATAAAATGGATATTTTAAAATCAGTAGTGGTCTGGTTGATCGGGATAGCAATTATGGTTATATTCTTCCCTGTTACTTTAATTGTATGGCTGCTTGTTCTTCCATTCGACAGGGAACGTTCTGTGGTTCACTGGATGCTGATATATCAGTCAATTATTATTTCGTATGTGGTACCGATCTGGCGAATAAAAGTTGAAGGGCGGAAAAAAGCACGTCACGGAACCACATATGTCGTCATATCCAATCACCAGTCAATACTCGATATTCTGATCATTAATTGTCTTCGCTACAGGTTTAAATGGATATCAAAAATAGAGAACACGAAAAAGCCGGTACTGGGCTGGTATCTGAAAATGGCCGGTTATATAACCGTTAACAGGGGCGATAAAGAGAGCAAGGAGAGAATGTTGGAGGTGTCATACCAATGTTTAAAGAAGGATATTTCGATTATGATATTTCCCGAGGGGACCCGTTCCACCGACTGCGAAATTGCTTTTTTTAAAAGAGGAGCTTTCCAGCTGGCAATATACGCAGGTGTACCTATCCTGCCTGTACTGATAGACGGTACAGGCGGAGTCCTTCCCAAGTATGGTTTTATATTCGGTGGATTTCATAAAATAACAATAAAAGTCCTTGATCCTGTGGATGTAGAATCATTCGGAACAAGTAGCCCTGAACAACTTGCAATGAAATTCCAGCAAATGATGGCAGCGAAATTAAAGGAACTAAGAGCAGAATCTGACAGGAAATGACTCAAGCCTCTTCATACAGAAGAATACTGCATAAGATGGGATATTATGACTATCAGCATGGTTTGATATATCGTCATATTAAACAGGAGGGCAGGTGGGACAAACACCTTGAACGTTGCAGGAATATGATAATCAGGGCGATAGATCTGTATAAACCCGAAAAAGTTACTGTACTTGGCAGCGGATGGCTGCTGGAGCTTCCGCTGGCAGAGATGGTTGAAAAAACTCAAAAAATAATACTTGTTGATATAGTCCATCCTCCTGAAGTAATAACCCAGACTGCAGATTATACTAACATTCACATTGTTGAAGAAGATATTACGGGAGGTCTGATAGAATTGATCTGGAAGAAAGCAGGTAACAGAACATTTTTAAACAAACTACAGTCGCTGGAGGATATTGTTGTACCTGAATACACACCCTGGAGTGATCCGGGGATGGTTATATCACTGAACATACTAACTCAACTGGAGATACTGCCATTGAGGCTTTTAAAAAGAAAATGCAGGAGAGTGGCAGAGGAAGATTTCATGAATTTAAGGAAAGAGATTCAAAACAACCATATTAACTTTCTGGAGAATCATAATTCAGTTTTGATTTCTGATATAGCAGAGGTTTTTAAGAAAGCAGGAGGAGATTCGTATGAGAACAGTACCATAGTTGTTGAATTGCCCCGGGGTAAAGAAAGGGAGGAGTGGACATGGGATTTTGATCTTACCGGTACCGATTATAATCAAAAGAATTCTGTATTTAAAGTTGCTGCAATTTTGATTTAAGATGGAGAGGAAGAAAAGGAAAGCTTTCTTTCTTCCTCTACACTGAAAACATTAATCCTTCTCTCACCTGTTTTAACAGTCTCTCTCCTGGTTCTGGCACTGCTCAATCTGGTTCCATTAAATGTTTTGAGGTGGAAATCGAGGGGGAGAACATATTGTTTGATTATAAACTAAGGGATGGTATAACACGTCATATGAATGCCGGGTTGCTGATGAAGCAGATGGGAATAATATAAACTATTATCATTTATTAACATTCCGACTGATAATATAATTGTCAATCAATCAGTTAAATGTTTTGGCGACTGTCTTTTTTTCATTTAGGTCAGGGGCAAATTCAGCCTCATTGTTGAAAAATTGACTGCCAGCGACAGCTCTATTTAACTATATTTGCGCAAAAATTCAGGAAAATGTCAGTTGCAGGATATTCAGAAGAACATATAAAAACCCTGGAATGGCAGGAACATATCAGGCTTAGACCGGGTATGTATATCGGAAAGCTTGGTGATGGTTCATCGGAGGATGACGGTATTTATGTTCTGCTGAAAGAGGTGATGGATAATGCCATTGATGAATATATGATGGGTTTCGGCAAGAAAATTGATGTGTCGATATCGGGCAGAGAGGTAAAGGTGCGGGATTATGGCCGCGGGATCCCGCTCGGCAAGGTCCTTGATGCCGTGGCAAGAATGAATACCGGGGCAAAATATGATTCAAAGGCCTTCAAGAAATCCGTGGGACTGAATGGTGTCGGGGTGAAAGCCGTGAATGCTCTCTCTTCAAAGTTTGTTGTCAGATCAATACGCGATGGACAGGTCAAGGTTAACGAATTCGAACACGGAATTTCTGTACAGGATCACCCATTAGAGCCAACGAATGAAGAAAATGGTGTTGAAGTGATCTTCCAGCCTGATGAGGAGATGTTCGGGAATTATTTTTATATCTCGGAATACGTGGATACAATGCTCAAGACCTACGTATACCTGAATTCCGGACTTGTAGTTAATTTCAACGGCAATAAATTCTTTTCCAGGAACGGTCTTGCGGATCTGTTAAACGAAAACATGAGTAAAGAGGGATTATATCCTCTTATTCACCTTAAGGGCGATGACATTGAGGTTGCTTTTACCCATGTAACGCAATACGGGGAAGATTACTTCAGTTTTGTTAACGGACAGCATACAATCCAGGGAGGCTCTCACCTTTTAGCATTTAAAGAGGCAATAGTCAGAACAATCAGGGAGTTTTACAGAAGAGATTATGATCCTGCCGATATCAGGTCATCAATAATTGCTGCAATAAGCATAAAAGTAGAGGAACCTATATTCGAATCGCAGACAAAGACTAAGCTGGGATCAAAGGATATGGGGCCTGAAGGACCATCTATAAGGATCTTTATTAATGATTTCATTAAGAAAAAACTCGATGATTACCTGCATAAGAATCCCGGTACAGCAGAAATGCTTCTGAAAAAAATTCAGGATTCTGAAAAAGAAAGAAAGGCTATTTCGTCAATTCAAAAGCTGGCAAGGGAGAGGGCAAGAAGAGTGAGCCTTCACAATAAGAAACTGAGAGACTGCAGGATACATTATGATACTAATGATCCCGACAAGCTTGATTCAACAATCTTCATTACGGAGGGTGACTCAGCAAGCGGTTCAATCACCAAATCGAGAAATGTTGAAACACAGGCTGTATTCAGCCTCAGGGGAAAACCGCTTAACTCGTTCGGCCTCACAAAGAAAATAGTGTATGAGAACGAAGAATTCAACCTGCTGCAGGCAGCACTGAATATCGAAGACGGAATTGAAAACCTCAGGTATAATAATGTTGTGATTGCAACGGATGCCGATGTTGACGGAATGCACATCAGACTTCTCCTGCTTACATTCTTCCTCCAGTTTTTCCCTGAGCTTGTCAGAAGAGGACATGTTTATATTCTTCAAACGCCATTGTTCAGGGTAAGAAACAAAAAAGAAACGAGGTATTGTTACTCTCCCGAAGAAAAATCTGCAGCAATAAATGCACTCGGGCCTAATCCGGAGATCACAAGATTCAAGGGACTGGGGGAAATATCGCCCGATGAGTTTAAATATTTTATCGGAAAAGAGATGCGTCTTGAACCTGTCAGGATGAAAAAAACTGATGCCGTTAACGGTTATCTCGAGTTTTATATGGGGAAGAATACACCTGCACGACAGGATTTTATTATTGAGAACCTGAGAGTTGAGGAAGATGAGGTTGAGTCAGAGATCTGAAGAACAAATAAGCTGCCGGTAATATGTCTATGGAAGAAATGGATCTTGATATTGATGGTATTGAGGATGGAGAATTAATGCCGGAAGGATCGGAAACGCTTCATTCGGTAACAGCTCTGTCGGGAATGTACCAGGACTGGTTTTTAGATTATGCTTCCTATGTTATTCTGGAAAGAGCTGTTCCGGAACTTTATGACGGACTGAAACCTGTTCAGAGACGTATTCTACATTCAATGAAGCGAATGGATGACGGACGGTTCAGTAAAGTTGCCAATATCATAGGCCATACCATGCAGTTTCACCCTCATGGCGATGCCTCAATAGGCGACGCCCTCGTACAATTAGGGCAGAAGGAGCTTCTCATTGATACGCAGGGTAACTGGGGCAATATGCTTACCGGAGATGGCGCAGCAGCACCAAGATACATCGAGGCAAAACTTTCAAAATTCGCGCTCGATGTCGTATTCAATCCCAAAACAACTGAATGGAAACTATCGTATGACGGCAGGAATAAAGAACCTGTAACTCTTCCTGTCAAATTTCCGCTGCTACTGGCTATGGGAGTGGAAGGAATTGCCGTCGGACTCGCATCAAAAATAATGCCTCATAATTTTGTGGAACTCATTGATGCGACTATTCAATATCTCCAGGGCAGGGAATTTACTCTTTATCCCGATTTCCCGACAGGAGGATTAATAGATGTATCAAGATACAATGACGGGCAAAGAGGCGGAGTGATCAAGGTGAGGGCGAAGATTGAAAAAACCGACAAGAAAACTCTGATTATCACAGAGATACCTTTTGGCAAAACAACCACCTCCCTGATCGAATCAATCATTAAAGCAAACGAGAAGGGAAAGATAAAGATCAGGAAGATTGACGATAATACCTCTTCAAACGTTGAAATCGTGATTCATCTGATGCCGGGAGTCTCGCCCGACAAAACAATTGATGCTCTTTACGCACTTACGGATTGTGAATACTCAATTTCACCAAATACATGTGTTATAACAGAGAACAAGCCATCTTTCATGGGGGTAAGTGCAATACTGAAAAAATCAGCCGATAAAACGGTTGAATTGCTGAAAGCAGAGCTTGAGATCAGAAAAAATGAACTACAGGAAGAGTGGCACATGTCATCCCTTGAAAAGATCTTTATAGAAGAGAGGATCTATCGCGATATAGAGGAATGTGAGACCTGGGAAGCCGTGATAGAAGCCATTGACAAAGGTCTCATGCCATTCAAAAAACGGCTGCAAAGAGAGGTGACAAGGGAGGATATCATACAGCTTACGGAAATAAAGATCAAGAGGATTTCAAAATATGATGTCAAAAAAGCTGACGAACATATCAGTGGGATAGAATCAGAACTTGATGAAGTAAAAAATCATTTGAGGAATATTATACCATTTACCATTAATTATTTCAAGCAGATAAAGAAAAAATACAGCAAGGGAAGGGAGAGAAAGACAGAGATCAGGAGCTTTGATATGATACAGGCAACGAAGGTTGTGGCAAGCAATGCCAGGTTATATATAAATTATAAGGAAGGATTCATAGGAACAGGTTTGAAAAAAGATGAATTTGTCTGTGAGTGTTCCGATATTGATGATATACTGGTAATTCGCAAAGACGGTGTTTTTCTTATTACCAGAGTTGCCGAAAAAGTATTTGTGGGGAATGATATAATCTATGCCCAGGTGTTTCTTAAAAATGACGAGCGGACGATATATAATATTGTTTACCAGGATGGTAAGGATGGTTCGCTGCTGGCTAAAAGATGTGCAATAACGGGTCTCACACGTGACAAGGAGTACAATCTGACAAGAGGAAAACAGGGGTCAAAGATCGTTTACTTCAGCGCCAATCCAAACGGCGAAGCTGAGGTGATAAAAGTACATCATAAACCGAAGGCCCGTCTTAAAAAGCTTGTTTTTGAATTTGATTTCGGACAGCTTAATATAAAGGGTAAAACCTCGATGGGAAACATCCTGACAAAGAACGCTGTGCATAAAATTACCCTGAAGGAGAAGGGGCTCTCAACACTTGGCGGCAGGAAAATATGGTTTGATGATTCAGTGTTCAGGCTTAATGTAGACGGAAGGGGTATATTCCTTGGTGAATTTAGCGCTGATGACAAAATCCTGGTGATAACGAAAAACGGTTACTTCCGGCATACCGGATTTGACCTTTCGAATCATTTCGAAGATAACATTCTGGTAATTGAGAAATTCAGGCCGGGGAAGGTCTATTCTGCTGTTTACTGGGATGCAGAACAGACATTTTATTACCTGAAAAGGTTCATGATCGAGGAATCGGAAAAACCACTCTGTTTCATTAGTGAACATCCTGAATCGAAGCTTGTAAGCATCACGGAAGTTGAATATCCGAGATTTGAGATCCATTTCGGCGGTAAGCACAAAAACCGTGATGCAGAGATCATTGAGGTGGCTGAATTTATCGGCGTAAAAAGCTATAAGGCTAAAGGAAAGAGACTTACAAGCTTCACCGTCGATAATATCACGGAACTTGAACCTGTAGTAAAGAAAGAGAGTAATCCGCCTGAAGAGGAATCTTATGAAGATGAAGATGAAACTCCTTCACCAGTTCATCAGGACCCGACCCAGATGAAGCTCGAATTATAATGCAGAAAAAAAGCCTGGTATATATTATCGGTTTTATGGGCAGCGGAAAGTCAACTGCCGGGAGGAAACTTGCCTCATCTCTGGGATGGTCATTTATTGACCTCGACATGAAGATAGAAGAAAAGGCAGGCAAAACCATTCCACAGATATTTTCACAATATGGCGAGAGTTATTTCCGGAGTATTGAGACAGATCTCTTAAGAAGTATCGGAACGGGTATCAAAACTGTAGTCTCAACAGGAGGCGGTACACCCTGTCATGGTGATAGCATGGACTACATGCTTCAGACCGGACTTACTGTTTACCTGAAGATGACTCCATCTCAGCTTGCCGGACGATTGATGAAATCCACAGATGAGAGACCATTATTGAAAAATATTCCTGATGACAAGCTGATAAGTTTTATTGAGGAAAAGCTGGTATACCGAGAAAAATGGTATAACAGGTCAAATATTGTAATTAATGGCATTGATTTAGATATCAGCCTTTTGAGCTCAAAAATTAAAACATCTCTTTCTCTCTGACAGGCAATAATTACTGTTTTTATTCTATAAAGTAAGTCTGGTCGTTTACTTGCAATTTGAAAAAAATGAAAGTAAGAAATCATGATATTATGATTAAATGATTACTTTAGTATGATTTAATAAAAACGGGGAAATTTATATGCGTGACAGATTGTTCAAGCTCCTTGGAGTTGAGACCGGTGAGGAGTCAATGGTATCTATGCTGCTGGCACAGTCTGTTTTCCTGGGAATTTTCTTTGGAGCATTCGATATCAGTGCCCATTCTCTCTTTCTGTCGATTTTTGACGAGAAGATGATGGCAAGGGGATATGTAATCTCAGGTCTTGCTGGAATAATACTTACATCTATTTATACCGGGTTACAGACCAGGATGCATTTTAAGAGCTTCTCTACCATCAATCTTATTTTTGTTACCACAATTACTTTGATCTTATGGGTACTGCTGCTTGTTAATCCTGCAAAATGGGTGATTTTCATTGTGTTTATCATGCTGGGCCCTCTTAATATACTTGCTATGCTGGGATTCTGGGGAACTGCAGGCCGTTTGTTCACTCTTCGCCAGGGGAAAAGATTGTTCGGCCTCATCGATTCAGGGATGGTAGTGGGGATAATTATAAGTTGTTATGCAATCCCTGTTTTGCTTTCATTTAACTTCGAGCCACACAATATATTACTCATCAGCTCCTTTGCCGTCTTAACCGGCAGCATTATTCAGATGCTGATAGGCAAGCGCTTTCCGCTTCTGGCAGGCAGGGAAGAGAAGCCGGAAGGATCGGATACAAAAAAGTCGGTTACAGCACTTTTCAGGTCTGACTCCTACATCAGAGTCATGAGTATATTCATTGCACTCTCAGTTATGACAGCCTTTTTTGTCATGTATTCATTTATGGCAGTGACAAGGGAGCAATACCCTTCGGAAGAAGATATGGCACGTTTCCTGGGCCTCTTTACCGGCAGCATGATGATATTTACACTGCTGATAAAACTACTTGTCTTTTCCTACCTGATAAGGAACTATGGATTAAGAACCTGTCTTGCAATTTCGCCGTTACTTGTTGCCGCATTTACATTAATAGCAGTCATAATCGGGATGTTGATGGGCTTTACCCCTGCTACAGGCGGATTCATGCTCTTTTTCATGCTGCTTGCTCTTAGCCGGCTCTTCTCAAAATCACTTAAAGATTCAATTGAATCACCCTCTTTCAAGGTGATTTACCAGACGATAGATGAGAAGATCCGTTATGAAGTCCAGTCAGCAATGGACGGGACAGTAAATGAGATTGCTGCTCTTACTTCAGGTCTTATACTGGCAGGTCTTGGTCTCCTGAGCTTTGTAAAGCTTATTCATTTTTCCTGGGTGCTGTTTGTTATTACGATCATCTGGATCTATATTGCCATAAAGTTATATTCAGAATACAGAAACTCAATCAGGAAAGCCCTGGAGTCGGGACGACAGGAAATTCCGGAAGAAGACCTTTATCGGGAAGAAGTTATGTTCAAAAGCAGATTTTCCGGAGACCAGACATTTAATGCAAATTATCTTCCCCTTATTTCAGGTGATTTTTCAAGCATTGAAAAGAACAAAAATCACTGGTTTATTGAGAAAATACTTGACCATTCAGACAGAAGGAAAGATTTATGCTTACTTCCGGCATTAAAAAAGATTGCTGAAGAGAAGGATCTTGATGAGGGAATAAAACATCGGTCTCTTAAGATTGCAGAGGATCTGGAATATGCATATTCCTCTGGCAGTCAGGCTACTGACAGGCTTGCTAATGCCAGGAAAATATTGGCTGGTTCAAAACAGCCTCAGACCACACAAATATTGAGACTCCTCAGGGATAATAATATTCAATCGAAAGAGATAGCAATCTATATGATCGGGAAATTCAAGCTTACCGATATGCTGGCTGAGGTGTGCGCGTGTCTTAATATCAGGGGACTCGAGATCCCGGCTGCCAATGTTCTCAGAAGTTTTGGAAGAGATGCCGGGGAAGAGATAACAAAATCGCATATGATCTTATCCGGGAATGTTAATATAAGTAATACTACCCTCCGTTTACTCGGAGAGAATAGCAGTGGAGAAAATGATGAATTTCTCTTTTCCCGGTTATGGTCAAATTCGCGTCACTTAAGGGAGACTGCACTGGAATCTCTGGTCAGCAGAAACTATAAAGTCAGGGAGGAGGATAAAGACAGACTTCATCAGATGATATCTGACGTTATCGGGATTATGGTGTGGAACATTTCTGCACGTATAAGCCTGCAAAGAAAAAACGACACATTCCTGCTTGAACCCATGAATATGGAGATAGAACGCTGGAACAGATTCCTGTTCAACCTGCTTGCTATTGCGTATGACCCCGGATCAGTGAACAAGATAAGGGAGAACCTTGAAAGCGAAACCATTGAAAGTGTCAATTTCGCACTCGAAATGATGGACCTGGTGATCGATGAATCAATAAAGCCAAAGCTTGTTCCGCTTGTCGATATTATTGCTGATGAAGATAAGGTAAAAGCGCTTTACCAGTTTTTCCCGGGTGAAATACCTGAGTACTACAGCCTTCTCGAAAATATTATTAACCGTGATTATAATTTGCTTGACATCTGGATCAGAGCCTGTGTTATCAGGAATATAGATAAAATTGGCAATGAGAATCTTGCGGAATCAATAAGAGCGCTTCTGTTCAGCCCTGAAGAAATACTGAGGGAAGAATCTGCCAGACTTATCTCCGGATTGGATAAAGAATTATATAAATCCGCATCAGGCAGGTTATCTGATAATATAAAGACACAGCTTGATAAAATAATAAGAAGTGAGACACCTGCCGGGGGATTGCTCTATGAAAAAACAAAATTCCTTTCAGGGTGCTTTACAGGATTAACAGAGGACGATTTGCTGTTAGCTGCGGGCTCCCTGCAATATCTTGATACCTTTAAACAGGAAGATCTGGCTGCTGATGAGCGAGGAATTTTATGGACGGTAAAATCAGGTAAACCAGGTGCTAAAGCTGAAATATTTTATGGAAAAGGGAAGGCAGATGAAACTGAACCTCCTGCAGGTGATTTTGATCACTGGTATTTACTTCCTCTGGAAACAGTGGAAGAATATAATTTCAGGTTTCCTGAGAAGGCTCTTGAGATGAAGAAGTATATAGAAACTCACGAAAATTAAAAGGCAAGAATGGCATTACGCAGGACTACAATATTCCGGCAATTGATCATAAACATAGCTATTCCTACATTACTGGCTTTGTTAATTTTTGCGGCTTTTAATTTTCAACGTACCCGTTCCCAGCTTGAAAGGAGCAATGAAGAGAAGAACAGGCTCCTGGTGAATGAGGTTACCAAAATCCTCAGGTTCCAGGATATTGCCATAAACCTCATTGAGGATGAATTCAATAACAGGTTCAGGGGATTAAGCTCAAGGCTGGTAAACGAATATTTTACCAATACTGATAACCTGGAAGATGTTGATCTGAAAAAAGTTGCCGATGAGGTGAGAATGGACCCTGAGAATGAGGATATTTATATAATTGCTGAAGACGGCACAGTAATCAATACCACATTCACCGACGATCTTGGATTTAATCTTTACAGCCTGGGTGATAATTTTAAGAAATATCTTGCAGGGATACGCGAATCGGGAGAGTTTGTTACTGACCTGTTTGCCATAGAACACCAGACAAAAAGACCCAAAAAGTATACCTACCAGGCAACAAAAGACAGGAAATATATCATTGAGCTTGGAGCATATTCGAAGCAGGTCGATGAGGTTATTCAGGCTATCGAGGATACAAAAGCTGAAATGAAAAGTGAAACGGAGGGAATTATTGATGTTGAATTGTTCCTGATAGCTGATGAACCATTCAGCATGAATAAAAATGCACTGGAGTTTGAAAGCCAGAAAGAGAACCTTTTGAGAGCATTTACAGACAAAGACACAATAAACATTACGGAAAAAGTCGATAAATCGTGGTATAATTATCGTTATATCTACATGGAAAGAGCCGGCATCAAGAATAAGCCGTCAAGTCTCTACAGCCAGGGCTCAGTAATCAGGATCATCTCTGATCTTACTTCACAGAAAGCATTATTGAGAAAAGAAGCCGTAAAATTCATTCTTGTATTTGTAGTGACACTGATTGCTATTACAATTTTGATATACAGAAAGGCAAGGGTCATCACCCAACCGATAATAAAACTCGTGGAGAATGTTGACAGGATAACGGACGGCAACCTCAGGGAACGGGCAGAAGTGGTTGGCAATAACGAAATTACAAGGCTTTCCGAGAAATTCAATATGATGATAGCACAATTGGAAAGCTATACATACGAACTTGAGGAAAAGGTTAAGGAGAGAACTGTGAAAATCGAAAAACAGAAAGAGGAGATAGAAGAGCAGAAAAAACATATCACCGACAGTATCTATTATGCACGCCGGATACAAAATGCAATACTTCCTTCATTCAGCTTGATAAGTGAACACCTCAGCAATTACTTTATTTATTATTTACCAAAAGATATTGTAAGCGGAGATTTTTACTGGGTTCATGAAGTTGACGGACTTTTTATGATAGCAGCTATTGATTGCACCGGTCATGGCGTACCGGGGGCATTCATGTCGATAGTGGGCTTTAACCAGCTCAATTATGTTGTAACTGTCAAAAAAGCCAGGTCAGCAAGTAAAATACTCGATGCACTCAATAAAGGAGTAATAACAACACTGAATGAAAATACAGGTGAAAACTCAATTAAGGACGGGATGGACATGGCCCTGTGTGTTCTTGATCAAAAAGCCGGAAAGGTTGAATTTGCGGGTGCAAATAATCCCCTGGTACTGATACGGAATAACATGGTCACCAGATATAAAGGAGATCGGTTCCCTATAGGGGCATATGAAGGTGATGATCCGCAAAACTTTGCTAATAATGTCATTGACCTGAAAAATGGTGATTGTCTTTATCTTTTTTCAGACGGATATGCTGATCAGTTCGGTGGGCTTGATGGTAAGAAATTCATGTACAGGAAGTTTGAGCAGCTTCTGCTCGAAATACACGCTTTGCCGATGGATGAACAGAAGGAGACACTTAATAAGAGGCTGCTGAAATGGAAAGGCTCCAACGACCAGGTGGATGATATCCTGGTGATTGGCATAAAAATATAGAAAAAATATATTTCTAATTTCTGACTATGGGATTAAAAGAAGATACCCGGACATTCAATCCCTTTCCTGGACTAAGGCCATTCACGCCTGATGAAAGCGACCTGTTCTTTGGACGTGAAAAGGAAAGTAAAGAGGTCCTGGAAAAACTCATTAAGAACCGTTTTATTACCGTAATTGGCGCTTCAGGCAGCGGTAAATCATCACTCATCTATTGCGGTGTGTTACCGAAAATCCGGAATTTGGAAAAGGATGAATCCTCAAAATGGAAGATAATCACGTTCAGACCGGGGAATGATCCGCTGGGTAATCTTGGGAATTCGATAAGGGAAGAAATTTCGGAATCTGACCGGGAAAATACTGAAGTGGAGACTATTCTCCTGGATATGCACCTGGATCCCGATGGAATTACATCCACTTTAAAGAAATATCTTATCAAGGATAATGAAAAGGTACTTCTTGTAGTTGATCAGTTTGAGGAGCTTTTCAGATATAGTACTACCAGTGCCGGTGGAGATAAAGAGGGACAAACTGCCGAGTTTGTCGGGAAAATGGTTAGTGCTATAAGTCAACCCGGAGGGAGTATATACACAATAATTACAATGCGCTCCGATTTTATTGGAGAATGTGCACATTATCAGGGGCTTACGCAATTAATAAATAACAGTAATTACCTTGTTCCACACATGGACAGGGAGAATTACAGGCAGGCAATTGAGGGTCCTGTAAAATATGCAGGAGCATCTATTGAAGAAAAGCTCGTGGAAACGCTTCTTACTGATATTGGTGACAGGACAGATCAGCTGCCGGTGCTGCAGCATGCTCTTATGAGAACCTGGACACACTGGCAGGAACTGGATGAACCGGAACGTCCGATAAGTTATACGGATTATGATTCTGTAGGGACAATGACCGATGCCATGTCAAGACATGCCAATGAAGCATTCGAGGAGCTTAACACGAGGGGAAAGGAGATATGTGAGAAGATGTTCAAAACAATCACCGAAAAGGGAGCTGACAATAAAGGCATCCGTCATCCTTCAAGTGTAACAACAATAAAATCGATCATTCAATGTACAAGTGAAGAACTCTTCGAGGTCGTTGAAAAATTCCGGATTCCCTCCCGATCATTTATTACACCCCGCCAAACAGTCCCTCTCGACAATGATTCCATAGTTGACCTCTCGCATGAAAGTCTTATGCGATTGTGGGACCGGCTCAGGGAATGGGTTGATGATGAGGCAGCATCGGTACAGATGTATCTGCGTCTCTCGGATGCTTCAGCCATGTTTCAGCAGGGAAAGACGAGCCTTTGGAGACCTCCGGATCTTCAACTCGCAATAAACTGGCGCGACCAGCAGAAACCAACACTGGAATGGGCCCAGAGATATGATCCGGCTTTTGAAAGGGCAATGGTTTACCTGAGAACCAGCGAAAAAGAGTATCTCGATGAGGAGGAAAGTAAGATAAGACTGCAGAAAAAACAGATGAGGAGAGCAAAGATCGTTGCAATGATCCTCGGAACAGCAGCGATCATATCACTGGGATTCATGCTTTTTGCCTTTGTTCAGAAAATTGCGGCAGACAGGGCAACCCTGCTTGCTGAGGAAAGAAGACAGCAGGAAGAGATAGCGAGGGCAGAGGCTGATTCTTCTGCAATAGTTGCAAAGAGGCAAAGTGAAATTGCTGATTCAAATGCTGTTGTTGCACAAACAAATGCACAGGAAGCTAATCGTCAGAAATCATTTGCCCTGACACAACAGACAATTGCCGAAATAAATGCCGAAGAAGCAAGAAGACAGGAAAAGATTGCTCTTGAACAATCTGATTCTGCAACGAGAGCAAGCATCAGGGCTGATGAAAATGCCAGACTGGCAAATATACAAAGGGAAGAAGCATTACGCCTGAGGATGCTTTCTATAGGTAAATCAATGTCAATCAAGTCATTGCAGGTGACGGGACAGCAGGATCTTCAAACTCTTCTGGCATACCAGGCATTTCTGTTCAATAAGAATAATAAAGGTCTTGAAAATGACGCGGATATTTACACAGGTCTTTATAATGTTGCAAAGCAATACGGGAATGTAAACTATAAAACCTTCAAGGGACATGATGGCGAAATAAAAAGCATAGCATATATACCGGGCAAAAATGAATTCTTTACTGCGGGTTACGACGGGCAGGTACTTAAATGGAATACTGACGGCAAAGAACAGACATTCCAGGTTGTTTATTCCGGAGCTGATATAATAGAGGTTTTGGCGGTAAGCCCCGATGCATCATGGCTGGCATGCGGAAGCGGAAACTCTTCAATACGAATGATACCGCTGCAGGGTAATAGCACTCAGTATGAACTGAAGGGACACAACGGTAAAATAAAATCACTCGTCTTTTCTTATGATGGTGATTACCTCTATTCTGCGTCACTCGACGGAAAAGTGATGAAGTGGGATCTGGCAGCCAGAACAAGCCAGGATGTGACTACAGGTACAATGCAGATAACATCAATTGACATATCATCAAACGGGAATTATCTTGCCGGTATTAACAGTAAAGGAAATGTTATCGTCTGGAATCCCGGGAAAAATACTGAGAATTTCAGAATAGAGACATCAGGGAAAAATATCAAGGTTATACGTTTCAAGCCTGGCGAAAATATTCTGGCCGTTGGTGATATAAACGGGAATCTTGAATTATGGGACATAACAGCCCGCAAGAAAATCTCTGAAGTAAAGGCACACACCGCTCAGATCAACGATATCAGGTTTAATCCGGTACTAAACCAGATGGCAACTGCAAGCAATGATAAAACGCTTAAGATATTCAACAATATTACCGATCTGACTGAGGCCCCGATTACATTCAGCGATAATGAGGGATTCGTACTTGTAATGCAGTTCAGTCCTGATGGCCAGCTTATAGTTTCAGGAACATATGAAGGCACACCGAATCTGATCGGCAGGCCATCCCATGTTAAATACATGGTTGATAATATCTGCGATCTTGTTACAAGGAATATGACCCGGGATGAGTGGAATACATATGTTGCGAGAGACATTCCGCTTGAACCGACCTGTACCGATAAAGATTATAATATAAAGGTTAATGTAATCAGATAAAGATCTCAAGTAGATGAAGACCAGATATCCAAACTCATTCATTATCAGATTATTGTTTATAGCGATCATCAGCTTTATCCCTTTTATGCTATTTTCCCAGGAAACAACCACCTGTGCTGAAAACCTTAAAAATGCTCAGGCACTTTTTGATAACGGGCAGGTGGAGCAGGTCCCCGGAATGCTTTCAGAATGTCTTAAATCGGGATTTAACCGGGAAGAGGAGCTTACAGCTTATAAGCTTCTTATACAGACATATCTTTTTGAAGACAAAAACGAACTGGCTGACTCCGTCATGCTTGCATTCCTGAAAAAAAATCCGGAGTATGAACTGAGCCCTACGGATCATTCAAGTTTTGTGTTCCTGTACAATAAGTTTAATGTTAAACCGGTCATACAGATTTCAGTCCATCTTGGAACAAATCTTCCGTTTATAACATTCATTGATCAGAAATCCGTTGCCGGTATTCCCGGGGAAGGCGTTTACAGATCAAAAGCGCTCAACCTGTATGCATCGCTGGAAGCCAAAATTAAGTTAACAGTGAAACTCGAACTGAACATCGAAGGTGGATATTCCCAGATCAAATTTACTAACATAGAGGATTTCATGCGCTTTGGAGAAACCACTTATGATGAGACTCAGCAAAGGATTGAAGTGCCGCTGAGTATTACATACGACATTAATAATTTCGGAAAATTTACTCCTTACGGCAGGTTTGGCATAGGACCTGCTTTTACACTGGCCTCAACAGCCCTGAGTGAATTTAATCCTACTGATGAAAATAACCGTGTCGTTCGAACCGGACCCAGTATCGACAGGAATGATTCAAGGATAAATATGGATCTGTTCGTCCAGATAGGTGCAGGAATAAAATTCAAAACCAGGGGAGGATATTTTCTTGCTGAACTGAGATCAAATGCCGGAGCCCTGAACCAAACGATCAGAGGGGGCGATTCTCCCGTGCAGCTGGGATATCACTATTTCTATGAAGATGATGATTTTCATGTTAATTCATTGAATTTCAGCTTAGGATATACTCAGATCTTTTACAAACCTTCAAAAAGAAAGGAGTAGCACATGAAAATAAAATACTTGATATTGTTTATGGCAGCAGTGCTCTTATCATGTGAAAGAAATTCCGACACAAAGGATATTCTGCTTAAATTCTATGGAGATGCATATGAGGACATAGGATACTCTGTTTCAGAAACTGATAATGGCTATGTTATTACAGGTCAGATTACAAGATTAACAAGAGACGGCAACTATATTTTAAGTGATACAAATAAAGTAGCAGTTATAAGGACTGATTATGAAGGCAATTCCATCGGGGAGCCACAGATATTCGGAGGGAAATTACCCGGCTCGGGGACAAAAGTATTAACACTGGAGGATGGAACAATAGTCGCTGTGGGATATGTTGTCGATACGGTTACAAATAAAAAGGATATTTATGCTGTAAAACTTAATCCCGGAGGAGATTACGACCAATTAATATACAAAAGAACAGGTAACCAGTATGCAACAGATGTAATACAGACCCAGGACGGGTTTCTTATACTGGGGACGACTGATATCAAAAGGGAACCGTCAACAGAGGTAACAGGGAATGCTGCCGGTAAGAAGGATATATTCCTCCTTCGGGTTAACAATAATCTTGATACTCTGGCTCCAATACCTGCTGTGGGTTTTATTGGGAATGATGAAGGAGTTGCGATCAAACATGATTTAGGAGGAGGGTATATAGTTGCAGGAACAACAGACAGATCGGACCGGCCGGCATCAGAACAATCGGGGAATAATGTATTCCTTTTAAGAGTCAATTCAGACGGATCCACAACACAGCCAAGAATAGTAGGAGGTACCCTTAATGAAACAGCTTCTGATTTTGAAGTATTAAGTGACGGATATCTGATTGCCGGAACAATAGGCGATGAGGGATCTGCCGATCAACGCGGATATATATGGAAAATGCCGCGGGATATTTATAATGAACCGGATTTTATGCATGAAATCGTAATCGAACAATCTTCTGCATCTGCACCTTTTTCCATTAATGCAATGTGCAAATATAAAACAAGTTCATTTCTGCTTGCCGGGCAACACGGCACGGGATTATCCTCCAGGATGCTGATATTCTCGGTGGATGCTTTTGGTGAACTGGTGGAAGGACGTATAAAGATAGTCGGAGGAACAGGTACTCAGGAAGCCTTTGATGTAATTTCAGACGATTCCGATAATATTATTGCTGTCGGAAGTAACAGTTATGAGAATAATTCCATGATCAGCTTTTTGAAATTCAGGTTCTAGAAATGCAACCAATAAATGCATTAAATAGACTAAAAAGAAAAAGGATGACAATGAAAAGAGCAGTTATAGCATTTATATTGATTCTATCATTTTTTTCAGCTAAGGTGGCGGGTCAACCGTGTACTGCCGATATAAGTCCTGGCAATATATCAATTTGTTACAATACTGATCCGGGAACATTTACTGCTACCGGCGGCGGCGGTACAGCTTATACTTATCTGTGGTATAAAAATGGCACGTCTACCAGTGTTACAACCCAGACATATGAGCCGGGAAATCTGACATCTACTTCGACTTTCTATTGCGAAATCACAAGCGGGGAATGTGGTACTGTTACTACTCCCACAACTACAATTACTGTCTATAACCAACTGACAGCAAGCATTAGCGGGGGGACATCTCCGATTTGCTATGGGGATAATCCGGGTACACTAACTGCAACACCCGGCGGTGGTGAAGGAACATATACATATTTATGGTATGAGGATGAGGCGAGCACAGGTATAACAACACAGGATTACAGTCCGGGAAGCCTTACAGTAACAACAGATTATTATTGTGAAGTTACTGACGGCTCCTGCGGTACGGTAACAACATCAACAAAGGAAATTACGGTTTATGATAATCTTACTGCAGGCATCAGCGGCGGAACATCTCCGATTTGCTATGGGGATAATCCGGGTACACTAACTGCAACACCCGGCGGTGGTGAAGGAACATATACATATTTATGGTATGAGGATGGAGGACCAACCGGGGTTACAACTCAGACCTATGATCCTGGCAGCCTTACTGCTGATGCTGAGTTTTATTGTGAAGTTACCAGCGGCTCTTGCGGTACTGTTGCTACTTCCACTTTCTCAGTAACGGTTGTTCCTCCCCTGACTGCCGGAATAAGCGGCGGAACATCTCCGATTTGCTATGGGGATAATCCGGGTACACTAACTGCAACACCCGGCGGTGGTGAAGGAACATATACATATTTATGGTATAAGAACGGGTCATCAACAGGTGTTTCAACTCAAACTTACAATCCCGGAGACCTGACATCTTCATCGAGTTTCTACTGTGCTATTACAAGCGGACCGTGCGGACCGGTAAACACATCAACTACTAACATTACCGTATATAGTCTGCTCATAGCAAGTATCAGCGGATCCACAGAAGTGTGCAAAAACGAGCCGGCACCTGATATAACTTTTACAAATCCGCAGTCAATGGCGGTAACCATTACTTATAATATTAATGGCAGCCCCACTACAATTAATGTCAGTGCAAGCTCGACTTCAACTGTATCGGCTCCTACAGACATTGCGGGAACATTCGTATATACTCTTGTAAGTATAGAATATCAGGTAGCCCCTTTCTGTACAAACACAATAACAGGATCAGCTACTGTGGAAGTTCACGAATTACCGGTACCTATTATTTCCGGACCTGACAGAGCATGTATTACTTCTACTGGTAATTATTCGACTGAAGGTTCAATGACCGGTTACAACTGGAGCGTCCCAACTGGCGGTACAATCGAATCAGGAGGAGGTGCATCAGACAATTCAGTCACTGTAAAATGGAATGTTTCAGAAACACAGACAATCAGTGTAAATTATATCGACGGGAATGGCTGTACTGCTCCAAGTCCGACTGAATACAATATTACAGTTATTGAAAAACCACTACCGACAAATGTGCAGATATCAGGAAATTATAGAGAATATGCCACATTAACCGCTTCGTATGATTATGACAAGGATGTATGTTACGCTGAAGATCTTTCATTAACCGAGATATCATGGTACAGGGCCAATAACGACGCTGGTGCTTCCACTCATTTGATTGTAACAAAACCCGGAACTGACAAGACACTTGTTTTATCTCCGACAGAATTAGGAAAGTATATCCAGGTCAGAGTAAAACTCTCCGATGGAACGACTCTTATGAGTCCTGTATCAAGTGCGGGATGGGAAGGTCCCGTATTAGCGAACGAAAAACCTCAGGCTTTAGGCGTTTCTATTACAGGAACCTGGAAGGTGAACAATCTTTTAACCGGCAACTATACTTATAGTGATGATGAGTCTGATCCTGAAGGTGCTACATCTTTCCAATGGTACAGGGCAAATGACGGGTCCGGGTCAGGTGCTGTCCCTATAACCGGAGCAACATCCCAGACATACATGCTTACATTGAATGACCGAAACAAATATATCAGATTCGGTGTAACACCTAAAGCCCAGACCGGAACCACACCAGGAGATGTGACATATTCTTCATGGGATGGCCAAATAACCGATAATCCGCCTGTTGCCTCTAATGTTACAATAAGCGGCGATGTAAGAGTCTCTAAAGTACTCAGCGGTAACTATCAGTATTCGGATTCTGAAGGAGATGCCGAAGGTTCATCGGTTTACCAATGGCACACAAGTACAAATCCTTCGGGAGCAGATTCAGTGGATATTGCCAGTGCAACATCTGCATCCTATCAGCTTACAAATGATGAAACTGGAAAATATATAGGTTTTTCCGTTACTCCTGTTGCCCAGGCAGGATCGAGTCCGGGAACGACAGTTACGACTGCAACTTGGGTAGGACCGGTCATTAATGGTCCTCCTAGTGCCACTATCCAGCAAATTACCGGATCATTGAATGTAAATGGATTACTGACAGGTCATTATGTTTACTCGGATTTAGAGGGAGATATCGAAAGCGGCACATTGTATCAATGGTATTCTTCAACCAGTGCAGGAGGAACATACACACCTATATTAGGGGAAACAGGTATTGCTCATGTTATAGATAATAGCGAACAGGGTAAATATTTCAGAATATATATAACTCCGGTAGCTGCAACAGGAACAACTACCGGTGATCTGGTTATTAGTGATCCGTACGGACCGGCAAACAGCCAGCCGGTAGCCAGCAATGTCCAGATTATTTCGGGTATAGCAGCCGTGGGCTCCACACTTGAGGGGGACTATGATTTTTCTGATGTTGATCCTGCGGACTTCGAAGGAACAAGCACATTCAGGTGGTTGAGGAACAGTACAATCCCAATAACAGGTGCTACAGCAACAACATATCTGGTTACCCCGGAGGATGAGGGATACAGATTATCATTCGAAGTTACTCCTGTATCCCTGACAGGCTATCCGAATACCGGAACACCGGTTCAGAGCGCCCTGACAGACTTTGTTGTGGATACATCATCATTAAGACCTGTTGCAAGCCAGGTTTGCATTGAAGGCATAAGAGCTGCAGGCCAGGTGCTGAGAGGGAAATATTATTATAGTTTTTATAAAAGTGAAGGAGTATCTACCTATCAATGGTACAGGAACGGTGTTGCTATTCCGGGAGCAACAGGTATCCAATATACACTTCAACAGGTTGAAGATATAGACAGTAATGCGGATATAACATTTAAAGTTACTCCCAGATCATCGAACATTCCTGAAAAAGTCGGAGTGCCGGTCATGAGTAATCCCCTTGCAAGGATAATCATGCCCAAGGACCAGTACAGTGTATCTGAAAATGATGTCGATCTTTCAGCCAATGTTCTGGGAGGTGTATTTTCAGGTACGGGTGTTACCGATACGATATTCTCGCCTTCAACAGCGGGTTCCGAAGGCAGCCCGTATACTATCAGTTATCTGCTGATGGTGGTTAATACAGCTCATAACTGTTCTCAGCAGGCTTCAAAACTGGTATATGTCAATCCTAACGTCTCGTCATTTGTAGGTTTCGATACTCTTTACTGCCACGACAGCGGAACGGATGTAATTACTGTTACAGGAGTTCCCGACGGATCGACAATAATCGGTTTTACTTGTACCGACGACAATGGAATAGTAAGCCAGTCAGGCACTACCGTAACTATTGACCCCGGAATGATGAGCCCGGAAATTGATGAAGATATACTGTTTTTCTCATATAATTATCTCGGTACATTCTACCAGATCAGCAAATCATTCAGGATTGATTCGGTAGGTACAGAAATAAGGATTCTTAACCTGAATTCAGCATATTGCCGGGATGATCCGAAAGAATATATCTCAATCGAAGGTATTTATCCTCTTGGTGGAACTGCCACATGGACCGGTGATATCCTGTCAGATACAAAAGCCGGTTCGGCATATGCTGATCCGTCACTGGGAACAGCAGGGGTATCTTATCCTGTATCATACCGGTACAGATCTCCCAGAGGTTGTTACAGTAAGATACTTTACGACACTGTCACAATTAATCCTTTGCCGGATCCTTCCTTCCCGCTCAACACTACATATAATATTACAGGGGGTGCCGTAGACCTAGTACCTGTTCAGTCAGGAGGAACATTCAGCGGTAATGGAGTATCGGGAGATAAAATGTTCCCTGATATTGCCGGACTTGGTGAACATGAGATCAAATACATAATCACTGATGCAAACAATTGTACAGCAAGTCTCGGACTGAAAACAAGGATAAGGGAAGCCCAGGGTAATTTTATCGACATACCATCGGTAATTTGTTATGAGGATACGACATATAATGTAAAAATCATCGATCTCCCTTCAACCGGGGTGACTATAACAGGATTTACCAATTTTAAAAACACCCTGGGATACATCACGGGAGATACTGATGCGGATTATAATGTTCCGGAAGCAGGTGAAGGACTTGATACATTGGTCTTCTCGTATAAATGGGATGGTGTAGATTACAGCATATCAAAAGCAATTAATGTAGACAGCCTGGGACAGGTTGAGATAAAAAACCTGGATCCCGGAGAGATAATCTGTGATCATGTGGCGCCTTATGAATTATACACGTCTGTACCGGGAGGAGTATTTACGGGCCCCGTTTCAGGAGGTTATATCGATCCTAAGAAAGCAGCAAGATCAGATACAGTAACATATACATATACTAATATAAAAACAGGCTGCAGTATCAGCACAACGGTTCCTGTAACGGTTTATCCTTCTCCGAAAGTGGACTTTTTACCTGAGGACGTATGTATTGAAAATGATTCAGATACAACCATATTCATAAACAATACCACCCCATCCGATTCTATCAAATCATGGCAGTGGGTATTTACTGACGGCGCGGAAATAACAACCGATACAGTTAAGGTTGGCCGTTATTTATATAAAACCGGTGGCTTACAGAAAATAGCACTTACTGCCACGACAGTAAATAACTGTTCCGTTACCAAAGAAGCAACCTTTAACCTTGGGATAAGACCGGATGCAGACTTTTACTGGAAGAATGATTGCATGCATCCGGATGATTCAATAATACTGATCGACACAACATTCTCTTCATCTCCTGTTGTATCACGAAGCTGGAGACTCCTCGACGGAGACGAGTTCAGCACTGCTGAAAAAACAGCCAGGTATCTTAAAGCTGATACAGGATACCTCAGTATTCAGTATATTGTAAGGACCGGTTATCTTAACTGCATCGATACGGTGACAAAAAATATCTATATAAGGCCTACAATAACCATTCAGGCTGACGGGTATTTTGAAGACTTCGACGCAGGAAAAGGTGGTTGGGTTAAAGATGAGTCCACCATTAACAACTGGTCATTCGGTACCCCTGACAGGGAGGTTATAACCACTGCTTCATCAGGACTGAATGCATGGTATACAAAATTTGACTATGATCACCCGGAGGTTGAATCCTCTTCCATTGTATCTCCCTGCTTTGATTTCAGTGCGGTAGAAAGACCAATCATCAAACTTAAACTCTGGAGGAGGTTTGAAAAAGAGAGGGATGGTGCAACACTTCAGTATAAAATAGGAGATAATAAAGAATGGCAACATATCGGAACAATTGGAGATGGAATACAATGGTTTAATTCAGCGGTTATCAAGGGAGAACCGGGAGGCAGTCAACTGGGATGGACTACAATAGGTAATCCTGACAATGGGTGGGTAACTGCAATTCATACCCTTGATGAACTTAAGGATCAAACAGATGTAAAGCTCAGAATGGCTTATGGATCTGACGGTTCATCCTTCAAACGCGACGGTATCGCATTTGATGATATCAGGATAGGAGACAGGAACAGGAATGTACTGCTGGAGCACTTCACAAATATATCAGATGACTTAAGCAGTAACGCAAATGCCCTGGTTAAAATAATTACTGATAACAAAAAGGAAGATGTGATAAATATACAATATCATACCAATTTCCCGGGAGCTGATCCATATTTTAACGACAATCCCGCCGATGCAAGCGCCAGAATACTTTTCTACGGACTTACAAGAGCACCATATACATTCATTGATGGCGGAACAAAGATAGATTTTGCAAATATTTTTGATAACGACCTGGTGAAGATCGACAGTAATGATATTACCAAAAGAAGTCTTATTCCTTCAATATTTGAAATATCATTGGCTGCTGATACTTCCAGAGGAATTCTGTCTGTTAGCGGAACTATTACAGCCACAGAAGATTATGATTCCGATAACTTGACATTGTACATCGCAGTAACAGAAAAAGAGAACAGCGAAAATTCAGGAGCCAATGGTGAAACAACCTTTTATAATGTATTCAGAAAATTTATCCCTGATGCCGGAGGAATAAGCTTGCAGAAAACATGGACTAAAGATGTACCCTATACTATACCGGACCAGACATGGTTTATTGAAAAAATCAGTAAATCTTCTGACATTGAGGTTGTTGCATTCATACAGAATAATATAACCAAAGAGCTATACCAGGCTACCTCTGTAGTAAAACAGGAAATCTCCGTAGGGATAGAAGATCTTTTTGGCGGAAAAGGAAATGATTTTGCGTTATACCCGAATCCGGCTCTTAATCCTCTGACAATAACCTTTAAAGAACTTCTTACACACGAAGCTGATATAAGAATTTACGATTTCAGGGGTGTAGTGATATCTTCATATAAAGCCGGGTCTGGAATAACAGAATTCTTTATCGATGATTTGAACCTGAAGGGAGGAATTTATCTTGTGAGGATTGTCTCGGGTATTGAAGACCTGGGATATAAGAAACTTGTAATTTCAGGGAATTAAGAGCATACAGGACAGGAAGAGAGATCCCTCGCTGGCATTCGAAAAGGGCTGATACACAGAGCATATTCAATCTATAGTGATTTTATAAAACAATACTATTTTTCCTTAAATTTGCCGCGGATCAGGAAAACCTGAACAAAAACATTTGATATTCTGTTGATATAAATTAGACACCATTGATAATATGACAAACAAAAAAACACTTCTGATGATACTTGACGGATGGGGTATCGGCGATGGCACAAAATCCGATGTAATAAGCTCTGTGCCAACACCTGATATGGATTTCTTAAAGAAAAAATATCCGAATTCACGACTTTTTGCTTCAGGAGAAAATGTGGGCTTGCCGGATGGGCAGATGGGTAACTCGGAAGTCGGACATCTTAACATTGGCGCCGGCAGAATTATTTACCAGGATCTGGTTAAGATAAATAAGGAATGTCAAACCGGTGAGATAAGGAATAACAAAACCCTTAAAGATGCCTTTTCTTATGCAAGAGATAATAATAAGCAGGTTCACTTCATGGGTCTGCTTTCAGATGGAGGTGTGCACTCACTCGATAAACACCTTTATTACCTGTGTGATATGACGGGCGACTATGGGATAAAGAATGTCTTTGTCCATGGATTTGGTGACGGACGTGATACTGATCCGCGAAGCGGAAAAGGCTATATGAAAAACCTTCTCGATCATCTCAGTAAATCGAACGGCACGGTAGCTTCTTTCGTGGGAAGATATTATGCAATGGACAGGGATAAAAGATGGCAGAGAATAAAGGAGGGTTACGACCTAATTGTAAATGGCAGGGGAACACCAGCAACCAATATACTCGACGCCATGCAGAAATCCTATGATGCCGGTGTTACTGATGAGTTCATGAAACCTATAGTTGTGGTTGATGAGAATGGTAATCCTGTCGGAACAGTTAAGGAAGGAGATGTGATTGTCTTCTTTAATTTTCGAAACGACAGGGCGAAGGAACTGACTATTGCACTTACTCAAAAAGATCTTCCTGAAGAAGGAATGAAGACAATTCCCCTGTATTATTGCACAATGACACCTTATGATGCAACTTTCAAAGGACTTCATGTAATATATCCCAAAGAAAATGCCGATAATACAATTGGTGAAGTATTAGCTCAGGCCGGGAAAAAACAATTGAGGATTGCCGAGACTGAAAAATATGCACACGTAACATTTTTCTTCTCAGGGGGCAGGGAAGATGTATTTGAAAATGAAGACAGGATACTGATCCCGTCACCGAAAGTTGCCACTTATGACCTTCAGCCGGAAATGAGCGCTTACCAGGTAAGAAATGCTGTAATAAAAGCTATAGAAACGGAGAAATATGATTTTATTTGTCTCAATTTTGCCAACGGAGATATGGTAGGACATACAGGTGTCTATGAGGCGATAATGAAAGCAGTAAAAACGGTTGATGAATGTGCGGGAGAGGTTGTAAAAGCTGCCTGCAGTAAAAATTATGACATCCTCATCATTGCTGATCACGGTAATGCGGATATGGTAATTAATCCTGACGGTACTCCCAATACGGCACATTCCCTTAATCCGGTTCCATGTATACTGGTAAGCGATAATTATGAAACAATAAAAGAAGGAATTCTTGCAGACGTTGCCCCTACATTACTGACAATCATGGGAATACCTGTTCCGGGAGAGATGACAGGGGAAATTTTAGTATAAACCCTCTGCCCGCTCGAGGGTCAACATGTACTCACCCCCAGAGTACGTGAATATTTGAGAGTGCGAGATATAAATTAATAAAGTTAGGGAGAGGTTCTTCATGCTACGTATTGGCGATACGATATTCAGCTTTGATATTCTTGAGAAGAGATTCAAATGCGATTTGCCGCAATGTCAGGGAAACTGTTGCAGGTATGGTGATTCAGGAGCTCCATTATCCGATTCAGAGGTACTGATCCTGAAAGAAATATATCCTGCAGTAAAACCATACCTGAGACCTGAGGGAATTAAGGCAATAGAAGAAAAAGGGACAAGCGTAATTGATTTTGAAAAAGATATGGTAACGCCGCTTATTGGTAATGACGAATGTGCCTATTCCATCCTTGAAGGGAATATTTTCATGTGCGGTATAGAGAAAGCATGGGAAGATGAAAAAATAAATTTCCAAAAACCTGTTTCATGCCACCTCTTTCCGGTCAGAATAAAACAGTATAAGGAGTTCAGAGCTGTAAATTACCAGGAATTGTCAATATGTTCCGGTGCCCGTGAAAAAGGCAGGAAGGAAGCTATTTATGTCTATGAATTTCTCAGGGAACCCCTTATCAGGGCTCTTGGAAAAGAAATGTACGAAGAGCTCTGTATCGCAGCTAAAGAATTTTATAAAGGGAATTAAGACTATTCCGCTCTTTTTTAGATAATATTTAAGTTGTAAATCATGATTTAAAAAAAATATCTATTTGGAATAGAATATTTTAAAAAAAGAGTTATATTTACAGGCTTAATAAACCTAAAACTAAATCGTATGAAGAAACTTTTTCTATTGATTATTTTGTTTGTGTTTGCCGGTGTGTATGCATTGCATGCGCAGACAGTAGTCATTACCGGAACGATAACTTCCGCGGTAGAAGGGGAAGGACCGATTCCGGGAGTAACAGTACAGGTAAAGGGTACCACAATAGGTGCCATTACCGATGTAAACGGGAAATACACCATTACTGCACCGGAAGATGCAACCACACTTGTATTCTCCTATATCGGGATGAAAAGACAGGAGGTTGAAATTGGCGGGCGGACAGTAGTTGATGGTGTTATGGAATCTGACATCCTGGGGCTGAATGAGGTTGTAGTAACAGCACTTGGTATCAAGAGGGAAAAACGTGAGATCACATATCAGACCCAGAAGGTTGGTAACGAAGAACTTGCTGCTGCAGCGCCTACAAGGGCCACGAGCGCACTTGCAGGTAAGGTCGCTGGTCTCCAGATCAACGTTCAGGACAACAGCGTAAATCCATCAACACAGATTGTGTTAAGAGGATTCAGGTCAATATCAGCAGGGAACCAGGCACTGGTTGTTATTGATGGTGCTATCTCTACTACCTGTGCTTTTAATGATCTCAATCCAAATGACATTGCCGACATCAGTATTCTCAAAGGAGCCACTGCCGCCGCATTGTATGGTTCAAGAGCTGGTAACGGCGCTATTATTGTCACAACAAAAAAAGGTGAGGCAGGTCAGAAATTCACTGTAGGAGTGATCTCGACCTATACTGCCGAACAAGTGGCATATATGCCTAAATTCCAGTCGAAATACGGTACAGGCTGGGAAGGTGCTTATGATCCGATTGAGAACACGAACTGGGGTCCCCGCTTCGACGGGCAGGTACGCCAGATTGGTCCTACATTTCCCGACGGATCGTACCAGGAGGTACCCTATGCCCCTGTAAAAGACAATCTTCTTGATTTCTACAATACAGGGCACAACTTCAACAATACTGCGTACCTCAGCGGCAGCACCGAAACAAGCAAATTCTATCTCTCGGCAGGTAATCAGACCGCTACCGGTATTGTGCCGAAAGACACTTACAACAGGTATACTTTCAGGGCCAACGCAAGTAAAAAAATGGGAGATGTTGAGTTGTCGGTCAACTCAAGCTTTTTTACAGATAAAACCGAAGAGACCGGAAGTACAATCGGCGATCAGAACAGGCCGTTATACTGGTTCCTGCTGAATACATCAGCCAATATTCCGTTGAGCCGCTACAGCAACTGGAAAACTGACAAGTATTCAACACCCAGCGGGTATTATAACGGATACTATGAGAATCCCTACCATTGTGTTGATACCAACAGGGATACATACTGGACCAGCAGGCTTAATGCCAATGTTCAGGTTGTATGGGATATAGTGGATTGGCTTAACCTGACCGCAAGGACAGCAGTTAACAACGTATGGGGCAATGGGAAAAACTGGCGTGCAGCAACAATATATGACCTTGAGATAAAACCTACCGGAAGCAACATTTCCTCATTTGTTGAGGATGATGAGAATCAGTGGGCTGAATATGTATCTGATCTGCTGCTTACATCAAATTTCAGTTTCAGCGACTTTACCTTAAAGGCTATCATTGGCGGTGCAAGTTATGCATATAAATACAGGTACAGCCGCATCAGGGCTAATAACCTGAGTATTCCTGACTTCTATGATATTTCGAACGGGACAGGGACACCGGTTGTAACTGCTGATGCAAGCGAAAACAGGAACTTCGGCTTCTTCGGCGATATCACTTTCGGATATAACAACTATCTGTTTCTGAACGTAACAGGAAGAAATGACTGGACATCAACTCTGGCAAAAGGCAATAACAGCTATTTCTACCCGGCATTTGGTCTCTCATTTGTAATTACCGATGCTATTGAAGCTCTTAAGAACAATAATATTCTGTCATTTGCAAAAGTAACGGCAAGTAATTCAACAGTCTATAACGACCTCGGGGCTTACCAGATAAATGAAAGATACAGTAAACATGGTTCTTTCCCGTTTGGTCCTATAAATGGTTTTGTCCTTGGGGGCACAACAGTTGATGCAAATATCAAGAAGGAAAAGCTTAATACAACTGAAATCGGTATGAACCTTGGATTTCTTAAATCAAGAATTTATCTTGATGCAGCTTACTTTTTAACAAAAACTACAGACCTTATTACAAATACGACACCTTCCATTGCTTCTGCCGCAACCTCGTTCCTTACGAACATCGGGGAACTTAAGGGTACTGGTTTCGAACTGACCGTTGGCGGACAGGTGCTTCAGGCAAGCAACTTCAGCTGGGACCTCAGTGTTAACTATACGACAAACGAAACAGAAGTTGTTTCGATAAAAGAGGGTCTTGATGAGATTGCACTCACTACCACAGGACAGGTTGGTGTATATGCTGTAGTAGGAGAAGCTTTTCCGCAGATTAAAGCCAATACTTATGTAAGGGACCCGCAGGGAAGACTGGTTATAGATCCTACAACAGGATGGCCTAAAACCAATGCTGAACTTTCAAGTCTGGGTAAGACAATGCCTGATTATATAGTAGGTCTGAACTCCACAGTGAGATTCTTCGGATTCAGCATTGCAACAACCATGGATTATAGAACAGGTCACATGTTCTATGCACAGGGTTCAGATGCAATGGAATTTACAGGGAGATCGCTGGAGTCTGTCTCAGCCAACAGGCAGGACTTTGTAATACCTAATTCTGTTATTGAAGTAAGTGATGGTGTATATGTTGAGAATACCAATATTCCGGTTTCAGGCGGACGCCAGAGCTACTGGACTGATGTTTATAACGATGTCAAGGAGAACTATGTAAGAGATGCCACAGCCTTCAAGATAAGGGAGCTGACATTAAATTACACTCTTCCCGAATCAATTCTCAGCAAGACTCCTCTCAAGAAAGTGACAGTTGGTTTCATAGCAAGGAATCTTATTACACTGCTTCCTGCTGAAAACTCATTTTCTGACCCTGAGTTCAATAACACTAACAGCAACGCTGTCGGTATCGGCGGTTACTTCCAGTCACCTCCGACAAAATCGTTTGGCGTGAACTTAAACGTTGAATTTTAAAAACTGACCAGAATATGAAAAATACTATAAAATTCGCAATATTGATCACAGCCTTCGGGCTGCTGACAACTTCCTGTGAAAAGTGGCTGGATGTGAATACTGACCCCAATAATCCTACTACAGTATCACCCAACCTGGTTTTACCTGTTGCACAGTATTATACTGCACAGGTTGAACAGCAGGACAGACGCCTGAACAGCCTCGGGAATATGATAATGTATAACTGGAGCCAGAGCGACGGTTTTGCATGGTATCCTGATGAATTCAAATATAACGTTACATCGTCGTTCTATCAGGGTATTTTTAACAATACCTATTCCAATGCCCTTAAACAGTACCAGATCCTTGATAATCTTGGTGAAGGTTTTAACTGCTACATGGCTATAGCTAAGATAATGAAAGCATATCATTTCCAGCTGCTGGTTGACTGCTACGGCGACATACCTTATTCTGAGGCCCTGGGCAGAAGCCTTGAGGCTACCCCTGTGTATGATGACGCTGAAACAATTTATGACGACCTTATAGTTCAGCTTACTGATGCTATTAACCTGATAAACACTGCAACAGAACTTGACGAGGTACCTGGGGATGATGATGCCATGTTCGGAGGCGATATGGATATGTGGAAGCAGTTTGCCAACACTGTCAAACTCAGGATACTTGTCCGCCAGGCGAATATGGCATCCAAGAGTGCATATATACAGACAGAGATTAATGCAATTAATGCGGAAGGCTCAGGATATATCACTGAAGATGTTGGTGTAAACCCGGGCTTCATTGCAAACGAAGAAAACAAGCAGAATATAATGTGGAATCAGCTGGGCGAGGATGCATCAGGTTCCCAAACATTGAGCAGCAAGGCTACCTGTGCTACTGACTATGTTCTTAATTATCTTCAAAATACCAATGATAATAGGGATAGTATGATTTATGAACTTCCTGAAACAGGTCATCTGGGCGTTCCACAGGGATTGCTCGACTATGATACTCCTGTTGTTGATGCTTACATGCCTGAATTTGTTTCCAATATCGGACCGGGCATCCTTAAATCTGCTGATATGGATGCAATTATTTATACACTTGCTGAGTGTTACTTTAATCAGGCCGAGCTTGCAGTTAAAGGATTTATTACT
>Ga0307443_1000303_pt1 | contig 32675 bp, 32 predicted proteins | sample SalMarSW160220MG_FD_202148 | JGI IMG/M metagenome (GOLD analysis project Ga0307443, IMG submission 202148) | Salt marsh sediment microbial communities from the Plum Island Ecosystem LTER, Massachusetts, United States - SW1601-220 | ecosystem: Environmental > Aquatic > Marine > Intertidal zone >... | reverse complement strand
AAAGAACGTTTTTTAAAGGCTTGGGGTCAATCGAGAAACGTTTTTACTCTATATTCGGCCGTTGTTATGGATATCCGTTCATAATGGCCGAATAAGGGATGCCTGACTTTTTACGGGACCATCAATATTAGAGTATCAAACATCCAGCATTTAACCATGGAACCAAAAAACCCAAAGACCGATTCAGTTGATAGAAATCAACTACAAAAATATGCCAAAGACCTTGCTGAGGTCTATCAATCTAAAAAAGAAAAAGCTAAAGAGTTGCACACTGCAAAGCAGCAACTTTTTAAATATGCCAGTGATCTGAACCAAACCATCACTGATCTAAAAACTGCTAATCAAGAGCTACAGGAATCTTACTTAGACACCATTCATCGACTAGCGCTTGCGGCTGAATACAAAGATGAGGACACTGGCGATCATATTATCCGCATGGGCCGCTACAGCGCTTTGATCGCAGAAAAACTTGGCCTCCCGTCCAAGCAGGTTCAAAACATCTTATACGCATCTCCTATGCATGATGTGGGAAAAATTGGCATCCCGGACAATATTTTAATGAAACCGGGTAAATTGACAGATGAAGAATTCGAAACCATGAAAGCCCAGACCACAATTGGGGCAAAAATTTTGGCACATTCCAAATCTAAAATCCTAAAGGTTGCAGAGCAGATAGCGCTTTATCATCATGAAAAATGGAACGGCACAGGATATCCCCACGGCCTCTCAGGTAATACTATCCCCCTGACAGCCAGGATTGTTGCCCTGGCAGATACCTTTGATGCCCTCACCTCCAAACGCCCTTACAAAGAGCCTTATCCAGTAAAGGTTGCATGCGATATCATCAAGAAAGAGCGGGGCGAGCATTTTGATCCTGCTATAGTAGATGTTTTTCTCGAAAACATCGATGAAATCTTACAAATCAAACAAAAAAACACATTCGAAAGGCAGTCTTTGCCTAACTAATATAACAACAAGCGATAGAGATCACTCAGAAGGGAAAAATGAACAATCAATCCGATAGAAGGAATTTTGATCGTTTTCCAATTACATTTAAAATGGAAGTGGCTGCTGAAGATATAGAAGGAAAAAAATATAAGGAAAATACTGTGTTAAAGGATATCTCAGGGGAAGGTGCAAGTTTTATAACCCAACAAGCTGGCAAATATTTTCCAGGCCAATCATTAGAATTAATCATTCATTTACCTGATAGTGATGAAGTGAAGGCCTGTATGATTGGAAAGGCAACTGTTATACGCATAGATTCCCCAACTGATTCAAAGATAGAGCAAGAAAGTCAAGAAATATGCATAGCTCTTAAGCTTGACTCCCCGTTGCATTTCGAAAGAGTTGATGTGAAAACACGTTGATAACAATTCAGGAATTTCGAATTCAGGGATTGAGGAATTAGAGAAATGAAATCAAATTATCAAACCGCTCTGAGTTTTTATGGAAAGATACGTATTATTTTGGCCTTATTAGGGGTTATCCCTTTTCTTCTGGTCATATATCTGTTTGTCTATGGAAAAATAGATATAACAGATATGATTAGTCTCTTTTCCGCATTAGCACTCTTTTCTATTCTCACAGGCTTTTCTCTTTTGAGAAGTTCTGCTGACCAACTTGTTAACCTGGCCAAAGACACGAGCCTGGTTGAAGCTGGGGAAAAAAGTGAGCCCATTACAATCAAGGCTGATCAAGAGTTGAACGATATAGCAAGCCATTTTAACTCTATGTTCACACAATTAAATGAGGCCAACAGGGATATAAAAGATCAAAGCATTCAACTTATGATCTATGCCAAAGATATTTCTCTGGCACACAAAAGGACGAAACAAGAAGAGGCATTAAGAAACAGGTTGAGCAGATATGTAGGGGAAAACCTGGTGGAAAAGGTTATTAATTCAAAAAATGGTGTATTACTTGAAAATGAAAGAAAGGAGATAACCATTCTTTTTGCCGACATACGGGCTTTTACTGCTATTGCTGAAAGGCTGGAGGCAGAAGAGGTGGTATCCATGCTTAATCAATTCTTTGACATTATGGTAAATATCATTTTTAAAAATCATGGCATATTGGACAAATTTGTCGGGGATCAGCTTATGGCAATATTTGGACTTATTCCCTCTAAAAACAATAATTCATATAATGCAATGCAAGCAGCCATAGAAATGCAAAATGCTACAAAAGAATTGATGAAGAAAAGGGCAAAAGAAGATAAAGATACCTTTGAGATAGGCATTGGCATCAACACAGGGAGCGCTATTGTGGGAAACCTAGGCTCTGAAAACAGAATGGACTATACTGCAATAGGCAATAGTGTAAATGTTGCGGCAAGACTACAGCAGATTGCAAAGGGTGGCAAAATAATTATCGGTGAGCAAACATATCGCCAAATCCAGGGTAATTTTCATATAGAAAAAAAGGTTAAACTTCACCTCAAAAACAAAACTGAGCCTGTTATATGTTATGAGGTGTCAAGGTGAGATAAAAGAATATGATTCCAACTTCGCGTTTCGCTAAGATTTTTCCACCCTCTCTACGATACTTACTACACAATATGGGTTAAAAATTTACATAAAATTACAGAGGATTGACAGAAACTCTATAAAATAGTATAACTATTTTAAAATTATGACAATTTAGATTTTCTCAAGATGGTACTGAACAAATAGGGAATGATACCTTTTGTGGGTGGCCAGGGGGAGTTTTAAAAGAGCTAAAATGTTATCTATTACCCATTTCTATATTTACATCATTTATTATCGGTCTTTCTTGCGAGGTTTTAAAAAGGTTTAGGTTATGAATGATTCTTTGCTATCGAAAGAAAATTCTTTTTTGGAGATAGAGTGCCCGGAAATTATTGGCGAGAGTGATGCGATAAAATCTGTAAAAGAAAAAATAAAACGGGTGAGTGACAAGAATGTAACTGTTTTGATACGGGGAGAGAGTGGTACAGGTAAAGAGCTCGTGGCCCGGAATATTCATTGTAAATCTCATCGGAAAAAGGCAAATTTTGTTCACGTTAATTGCGCAGCCTTACCAAGCGAATTATTAGAGAGTGAACTGTTTGGGTACAGAAGGGGAGCCTTTACAGGTGCTACATACAATAAACTTGGGAGATTTGAGAAGGCAAATCAAGGGACATTTTTTTTAGATGAAATAGGGGCCCTGAGTCATTCACTTCAAGCTAAGATTCTACAAATATTGGAAGATAAACAAATGTCACGCCTCGGCGGTGTAAATGATATTCCTGTAGATGTCCGGATAATAGCTGCTACGAATTCAAATCTGGAGGAAAAAATTCTAAAAGGTGATTTTAGAACTGACCTTTATTACCGTTTGAACGTAATTTCTATTGAAGTGCCTCCTTTAAGAGAGAGAAAGGAGGATATCCCTGCTTTGACACATCACTTTATGGATAAATTTTGTGGTGAGATGGGGAAAGATTCTATCAAAATTGATGATTCTGTGAAAGAGCATTTTCAAAAATATGATTGGCCAGGCAATGTGAGAGAATTAGAGAATATAATGAAAGGGATTATAGCCTTACAAAAAACAGATATTGTGTATGCTGACTTAAAGCTGGGGAACGTGGCGGATAATGAGGAAGAATATTTAGATGCTAAGAGCAGAAATCTTTTTCAAATTTGGGATGATAGAAGAATAAACGAGTTGATTAATGATAGAAGAGACATCAATTTAAAGACAATACGCAGGCACTATATTGCTGATGTTGAAAGACAAGCCATTTGCAAGGCCCTGGAATTAACGCAGTGGAATAGGAAGGGTGCAGCACAATTATTGCGGGTTAGTTATAAAACCCTTTTAAACAGAATTGAAGAGTATAACATAGTGTAATGAAAGATTTTCCTTTGGTTTTTTAAAATATAGTTGCATTAAAATGTTTTGTTTCTTAAGGTAATGTTAGTATAAGACTGTCTGGGCGTAGTTTTCCTACAAAACTCGGAGGGCAATTTTGAAAAACTTATATATAATCGGTGGTCCAATTAAAGGTGAGTCTTTTACCCTAAACGATGATGTGACTACTATTGGGAGATCCTCTGATAACGACATATGCATCTCAGATATAGGAGCCTCGCGGCACCATGCCAAGTTTGTGAAAAAGGGTGATAGAATTTTTATCACAGACCTGAAAAGTTCTCAAGGTGTCTTTATTGATGGAGAGAAGATAGAGCCAGTATTAGAGGTTGAGCTAAAAAAAGACACGACGTTAATGATAGGAAACACAATTCTATCATTCCAAAAGGAATCTTTTGCAAAAACAATGGCGAAACCATACTCTTTTGCCGCACAAACAAAGCCTTTTGATATTAGCAAGTCTTCAGAGGATAGCTCAAGAAACTACATACAGAGTTTGGAATTACTCCTTAAAGTATCAAATATCTTTGCTCAATCCCTCAATATCCAAGAATTGTTAGGTTTGGTGATAGATCAAATTTTGACTCTTTTAAAGAGAATTAACCGTGGAGCGATATTGTTGTTGAACAAAGACACAGGAAAACTACAAGAGGTGGTTTCAAAGACGAGAATAGACGATAAAGATAATCTCTTCTCTAAAATTAACTACAGTAGAAGCATTGTGAATAGAGCTATAAAGGAAGCGAAGCCAGTAAAAATATCCAATACAAGCCTTGTAAACAAAACTAATCTTTCTGATAGTATGGAACAAATGAATGTCATGTCAGTTATGTGTGTACCACTGATATATAAGGAAGATATTCTTGGAGTAATTTATGTAGATTCGATCGATTTGCCTGAAGGATTTAGAAAGGATGACCTCGAACTGCTTACTGGCTTAAGTAATACTGCGTCCATTGCCATAGAAAATGCGCGATTGTATTCAAATTTGGAAACATTGGTTAAACAGAGAACAAGTCAATTAGAAAAGGCTAAAGATAGGGTTAAAGAGAGTGAATCAAGGTTTAGAGCGGTATTCGAAAATATGAGTAATGGTGTTGCCATATTAGAGGCAATAGAGAATGGTAAGGATTTTATTTTTAAAGATTTTAACAAAGCCACTGAAAGAATAGATAAAATAACAAAGCAGGATGCCATTGGTAAGAGCGTCCTTACTGTGTTTCCACGTTTTAGAGATTATGGCTTTTTTGATATATTTAAAAGGGTCTGGGAAACAGGAAAGCCTGAAGATCATCCTCCTATGCTTTATGAAGATGATAGAATTAAATCCTGGAGAACAAATTATGTCTATAAATTACCCAATGGAGAAATTGTATGTATCTATGAAGATGTAACTGCCCAAAAACAGGCGATTGAAAATCAGCAGAAGCTTCAAAAACAGCTATCTCATGCTCAGAAGTTAGAATCATTAGGCAGACTGGCAGGGGGTGTAGCGCATAACTTTAGAAATATTTTACAAGCTGTTCTGGGAAATAGTCAATTCCTTCAAATGGCATACAGTCAGGATGCCCTATTACAAAAAATTACAAGGATTATCAATGAATCAGTAAAAAAGGGCTCTAATTTCATAGATAGTTTATTGAAATTCTCCAGGCAGGATATTGAAAAAGAGATGCTCCCCCTCAATTTAAAGGATGTTCTCGATGAAACATATAAAATAATCAGTAATACCTTTGATCATCGGATAAAGATTATCACAAAGATCGAGGATTCATTGCCAATGAGCGGTGATCATTTAAGCTTAAATCAGGTGTTTATAAATTTGTGCAATAATGCACGAGATTCAATGCCAGGCGGCGGTGAACTCAAGATAGAAGCAAAGAAAGATACGGAAAAAGTGATGGTTACCATTTCCGACAACGGATGTGGTATGGATGAAGAGACCTTGAAAAACATATTTGACCCCTTTTATACTACTAAAGACATCGGCGAAGGAACTGGTTTAGGCCTGTCAATAACCCACGGCATAATAGAAGAACACAATGGAACTGTATCTGTATCCTCTCAAGCAAACAAGGGAACGACATTTACAATTTCTTTTCCCATAGCTGCGAAATTTGTCCGGACTGAATCAGAATCTCCGCTAAAAATCAGGCATGGTAAAGGACAAAAGGTTTTAATTGTAGATGATGAACCGGATGTTTTAAAAGGCCTTATGAATATGATAAAATCGATTGGTTATGAAGTAGATTCGGCACGTAACGGTAACAAGGCCCTTGAACACTATAAAACATATAAACCCGATGTAGTTTTACTCGATTGGAAGATGCCTATTATGGATGGAGTAACGTGTGCCAAAAAAATTCTCAAAAATGACCCCGCTGCCAGAATAGTCATTATTTCAGGCTACCAAGAGATTGCCGTGGATGGCATAGGTGTCGGTTTGAAAAATGATATAAAGGACTTTGTTCTTAAGCCTTTTGATATAAATGAAATAAGTAAGGTTATTTCAAAAGCCCTTCGATCTTAACAAAAATAAAATCCGCCTAACTCTCCAGTAATTTTATTACATGATCTTTTAATTTTTCCATCTCAAATGGTTTGCGTAATACGACATCTGCCTGTTTTTCAGCTGCGAGCCGCTCAGGGTTTTTTCCGTATGCAGTGATGGCGATAACCGGTAAATCAGGGGCCTTTTCTTTGATAACGGTAATGATTCCTACCCCACTTACGTAGGGCATAACGATATCTGTAATAACTAAATCATACTGTTCGGATTTGGCCATTTTTAATCCATCCATTCCATTTGATGCTGTAATGGTAGTATAGCCTAAGTATTCAAAGTAGTTCTGCATCATAGAAAGAACATGGTTGTCGTCTTCAATAATAAATAGTGTCTTTTTCATTACACACTCCTCAATACTATGAATTACCTACGAGCGTTTCCTCCCCCATATTCGCCTTACCGCAGATCACCGTGGTGCTGAAGTAATTTAATAGTATAGGAAATACCATTTTTTGACAGGATAGACAGGATAGTCAGGATAAATAAAAAATCATGTAAATCCAGTTAATCCTGTCGAAAAAAAGCTCCGCCGCAGGCGGCTAAGTTCAATTCATAAAAATTGTAACAAAATCCACAATACACTACTGACAACGTAACTATTCAGCCACCAAGGCACAAAGACCCAAAGAGGAAATAAATATAAATTGAATAACGGAGTTTTTTCATTAACTTCAATCCCGATTTATCGGGATTGAAAAGGCTATAATAAAGAATAATTCTCTAATCTTGGTGTCTTGGTGCCTTTGTGGCAAGATACCTGGGTAGTTACCTGACAACACCCTAAAGACATCATGCATTTATGACATACCCTCGATAAACGTTATATCCTGCTCTTGTGTATTCTTCGTGCCGATGGTAATTATTTCTATCTTTTTGTCATCTCTTTTTTTGAAATATATTCTACCAGAATAGGAGAAGTTTACCTCAAATATATTTAATTTACCTTTTTTACTAAAGAATTTTCTTTTGATATTCACCAAAGAATCATCCTGATTCAATCTATGGATTATCTCTTCGGCTTTAAGTTGAAAATCCTGTGTTAAATGTATGTACCCCTCAAGGGCTTTTTTATTAAAAATCAAGTTTTTATATATAACAGTAAATCTTTTTTCTACTGAATCAATATCCTTTTTTCTCTTCTTTGCACCTTGTTCCTCTATCATCTTCAACTGGTTTATTTCTTCCCTTAGCTGGGTAATTTCACGCTCCTTCTCTTCCTTCAGGGCGATATTTTTGCTTGCTTGTCCCTCGAGCCTCTCCATCTCATCAAGAATCTCATCTATCTCCAATGATTTTTTCTTCTGAATTTCTACCTCATCCATAAGTTGCACAACTTCAGATTCCAGGTTATCTTTATCATGCTTAAATTTTTCTACCTTGGTAATATAATCCTTCTCCTTTCGAGAAAGTCCCTCCATGGTTTTTTCGCTTTCATCTAATTTGCCTGAGAGCAAATCAATCCGTTTTTTTTCGTTCTCTCTGGTTGCAACCCATTCCCTGACCCTCTTTTTATAATGCCAATAAAGTAACAATATCGAGGAGAACAGATATAAAATCAGGATACTATTTGTGAGCCAACTATTGTGTTTTACCTTCACATCTACTGATACTGTAAGGCCATCATTCAAGATTTGAAAATTCTTTTCCGCTATTTTAATGTAATTCAATGATTCACTATTATCACCACCAAATTCCCTCTGTTTGTTAAAATATATATTTCCTTCTTCCCAATAATAAGGGTATAACAACTCTCCGTTTTTACTTGTAACCACTATCTTTGTAATAACACCAAGGGTTTGTAATGTATCGTTTCTTAAAAAGCGGTCTATATTATTGTGTATCTCCTCCCTGATGCTATACCTTCCATCATAAAGTGCCTCATAATCCTGAATGATAACCTTTTTTACATCTTTTTCTCTGCTATTCTGCAGGTATCCCTCAAGGACCTGGACGGAAAAAATATACATAATAGGTGGTAAAAATATACAAATAAAGATTATTCTAAAAGAGATATAATTCATCTCATATCCGCCAAGGCTTGCTGGGCCTCCTTGTATCCAGGGAACTTTTTATTCAGTGTAAGGGCTTCTTCAAGGGCAGCCCTGGCCTTTTCCTTCTGGTTGTTTTTAAAATATGCCATACCCAGATGGTAAAGGACAACTGGGTTTTTCTGTATTTTTTCATGACTTTGTTCTAACTCTACAATGGCATTTCTATACAGACCTTTCTTGTAATATATCCACCCCAGGGTATCCATAGTTGAAGGGTCCTTTGGCATCTTTTCCTTTGCTGTTTGCGCCAGGCCCAGGGCCTCATCTATATTTCCCCCATGCTCAGCAAGTATCCAGGCCAGGTTGTTGGCTGCTGGTGCAAAATCTTTTCGTATCTCGAGGACCCGTCGATAATACGATTCTGCCTCTTTGATAGCACCCTTTTGTTGATAAATAGTCCCCAGCGACATGTATGCAGGAAGGTAGGAAGGATTCTTGGCCAAAATTTCTTTATATTTGGAGATAGCGCTATCGGTATCCTTCTCTTGTATATAAATCCTGGCAAGGGCAATGTAAGGAAATAGTATATCAGAATTGATTTCAATAGCCTTCTCAAAACTCTTCTTAGCTTGTGCAATTGTGTTTTTAGCCAAATAGATTCTGCCTTTAAGATCATAGATAAAGGCCAGGGATAGTGAATCCTTTGGCAAACCTTGAGATTGTTGTTCACAAAAGCTAAGTGCCGTATCAAATTGTTTTTTCTGTAAGTAGATCGAGACACTATATGTCAATGCCTCCCGGTAACCGGGTTGTAACCTCAGGGTTTTGGCAAACCTCTTTAACGCCTTTTCATGCTTTTTTTGCAACAGGTAAAGGAATCCCAATCTGCTATATCCCATAGGATTTTCAGGCGCTAATTCAATGATCTTTTTGAAGGTTTTTTCAGCGTCAATGGGCTTTTTCTCCAATAGTGCCAGGTTTCCTTTATACATCAATGCCTGAATATTTTTTGGATCCTGCTCTAAAACCTTGTTTACCTCTCCTCTGGCCAGATCAAGATTTCTTTCTTTAAAATAAAATCTGGCCAAAATCAGCCGTGCACCTATAAGTCGTGGGTTGAGCTCAACCGCCTTGATAAGATCTTTTCGGGCCAGTGCCTCCTCTTTCTTATTCAATAAGCCTAAGGCCCTATAAAAATATGCATCGGCCAGGCGTGGCTCATTTTTAATGACAATGTCAAAACAGGAGATCGCTTCAGAAGATTTACCCTTATTCAGCAAAAGCCTTCCCTTTATAAGGTTCGCCATCGGATGACCCTTGTCTTTTTTAATAATTGCATCGACTGTTTTCTCAGCCTCAGGAAAGTGTTTGTATGCATAGTGGAGCCGGGCAATAGCTGCTTGAATATTGGAATTTTCTGGCTTACGCGCAGCAGCCTCTTGCATGTTTTTCAGGGCAGAATCATAGGAATTTCGGCGAGCATAATATTGAGCTAAAACCATTAACGGGCCAACATTTCCCTCAGGTGCAGCCCTCACTGCCTCCTTGTATGTGTCCTCTGCCTGTTTCCATTTTCCTCTGCTTTCATAAAAAGACCCAAGCACACTCAGTGCAGTATGTTTAAATTGAGAGTCAGCCACCATTTTTTTCAGTTCTTCTTCTGCTTCATCATAGCGCCCCATTCTCACATACAACCTTGAAAGCTCTCCTCTGATAACAGCTAATTTTGGATCATTTACAAGTGCTTTTTTATACTCTGCCTCGGACTTTTTATATTTTCCATCCATAAAAAACAGCCGCGCAAGGGCTAAGCGAACCTTAACCTGTGCTGGATCAATTTTCACTGCCTTCTGTAGCGTTTGAACGGCCTCATCTTTCTTTTTCTCTCTAATTTGAACACCTGACAGGAGCATTAATCCATCAATATTTTGTGGGTTTTTTTCTAAAATTAGCTCTGCTTTTTTCCGTGCCTCCTCAACCTTTTTGCTGAGAAGATAGATATTGCCCAGCATCAACTGGGCATCGAGATGATCAGGATTAAGTTCAACGGCACGTGTGAAAGAACGAAACGCATCTTGCCCTCTTTTCAGCTTTAAATAAACCCGGCCCAACTCATAGTGGGCAGAGTCATCTTTTGGATCAATCTGGACTACATTCCTATACTCAATTACGGCCTTATTATATTCAAGACTCTTGACATATTTTTGGGCATTAGCCAGGTGCTTAGCCTTTTTCTCCTCCTTAGTGCCACAACCCCAAAAAATGTTTACAAAAGCTACAATCAAGAGGATGGTAATGATCTTCTTCAACACAAACAGGCTCTTCCTTTCTGCATAATTCATATATCGGTTCTCCTATTAAATTATTTTACACTCACATAAATGCATACTAAATAATCACTAAAATATCAAAGTTAATATTATTTCCTTCTCTCCTGGTACCATTCAAGGGTGGCTTTAACTCCCTTTTCCAACGATGTCTCAGGACTCCATCCAAGCACATTGCCTGCCTTTTCTACTACCAAACAACTTTTAGTAATATCACCTGGCCGGGCCACTTCCCGTTTTGGTTCCTGAATGTTATCAGCCAAATCTGTTTTAACTTTTTTCACCTCTTCAAAAATAATCCGGAAGAGATCTAATGTATTGGTCCCCCTCCCGGTACCTATATTGAATACGCTATTCTCATCTTGATCAAGGGCCAGAAGGTTTGCCTTAACTATATCACCAACAAAACAATAATCACGGATCATACCTGAGGGCTCATCTGGAAAGTGATAGAGGGTGCAGGCTTGGTTGTTCATCAGGTGAGTCATAAAGATTGCCACTACACCGGCTTCTCCATGAGGCATCTGACGCGGCCCATAGATATTAGCATATCTGAGTACGGTATAGGCAAGGCCCCATTGATGATAATAATAGAACAGGTAATATTCAGAAACAAGCTTAGTAATAGCATAAGGGGATAGTGGCGTTGGAGAGTAATTCTCGGTTGTTGGGTATTGGTCTGCTTCACCATAAATTGCTCCACCTGAGGAAATAAAAACAACCTTGCGAACTCCATTCTTTCTGGATGCCTCTAATATATTAAGGAGGCCTTTTACATTAACATCTGCATCAAAACAGGGATCTTCCACCGAGGCAGGCACACTTATTTGCGCTGCATGATGATTAATCACCTCAGGTCTTTCCTTCTTAATAATTGTTTCTATTTCTTTAGACCTTATATCTGCCTCGCAAAATGTTGCTGCCGGGTTGAGGTTTTCCTTACTCCCGGTAAATAAATTATCCACCACAACAACACTGTGCCCTTTTGCAATATAACCATCAACCACATTAGAGCCTATAAAACCTGCACCACCGGTAACCAGTATTTTCATCTTGCTTCCCCTCCTACGCGTACCTTCTGTTTTCTGTCTCAAAAGATTTTCCTATTGATTATTACCCAGCAAATGACCCTGACGCTTCCTCTCGGCCATGAGCCTGTCGAGAGCCGTTCGGCCTTGAGCCCTTCGGCTGCGAGTTCAGGGTCGAGCGGCTCACGGCCGAAAGGCCTCCAGGTCGAACGACTCAAGGCCGAATGGCGCTTCAAGGTTATAAATGGGAGAAACTTATAAGTTACATCAGAGTTTCATAAGCGACTATTTTAATTGCTAATTTTTAATTGCTAATTCCTAATTTTAAATTTAGTTTCTTAGGAGGCTCCTTCTTCTAAAAAGAAAAGGTGGTATCCTCATATAAGGACCGCCTTGAAAATTCCAGGCCCTTAAACGCTATTGGTGCTCCATAAAAATATTGCTATAATGCTAACTATCGAATAATCAGGGACGTATTTTAAATCATCTCTTGACAATGATAAAATATACTTGTAAATATACCTCAAAGGAGGTGAGCATATGCCTCAGCTAGCTATATATGTTGACGATGAGTTGTCAAAGAAACTAAAAAAAGCCATAAAGGCATCGGGAAAATCACGATCTAAATGGGTCGCTGATCTGATCCAGGCAAAATTGAATAATGACTGGCCTGAAGGCTTTTTCAAACTGGCTGGAAGCTGGGAAGGTGAAAAGACCACAGATCAGATTATAGCCACTATTCGAAAAGGCTTAGATCAAAAGGAAAGAAGAGAGGATTTATCATCGTAATGTGGTTATTAGATACCAACACCTGTATCTATTTCTTAAATCAGGCATCAGAAAGAATAACCAGACGCTTCAAACAACTCTCACCTTCTCAAATAATGCTTCCTGCAATCACAGTAGCAGAATTATATTATGGTGCAGAAAAAAGTAAGGCACAGGCAAAAAACAAAGAAAGAGTTAAACAATTTGTTTCCACATTTGGAATAGTTCCCTTCGATGAAAAAGCCTGCACAACTTATGCCAAGGTCCGATATGACCTTGAACGATCAGGAACCCCAATAGGGCCCATGGATCTCCTTATTGCATCAATTAGCCTAACCTATAACTTTATCCTGGTTACCAATAACAGCCAAGAATTTAAAAAGGTCAAAGGGATAAAACTCGAAAATTGGGTTTAGTCTCTGTGCGCAAGAAGAAAGATTTTACTTCGCTTCTTCCTAAAAATGATATCTAACGCCAAAAAATATCAGATGCCCGCCAACATCCAGATCACTATATGAATAGGTTGTAGAAAAGAAGTTATTAATCTTATCTAATAATACCTTATCGGCATCATCTATGTTTGCCCAGGAATATTTATATTCAAAGATTAAACTAACAGGTGCATCATAGAACCCATAACTTCCGGGTTTTTTAAAAATATAATATTCAATCCCGATAAGGCCATGTAATCCAAAGGTGTTGAAAGTTTCACTTATTTCATAATGAATAGCGCTATACTTGTAAAAGTGGTATTTTCTTGTACGATAATAATCAGGCCCGATACCTAAATAAAATACAAATGAATTACTTATGGGAATGCTATATTTCGCACTGGGAGATAGATACAGATTTTTTATAGTAAGATCTGAGGAATCACCAGAGAAAAAAACATCTTTTTGAATATCGCTTGATCTGAAAAATCCAAGAGATAGTTCAAATGACATTTTTTGTGATATCTTTCTCTCGTAAGCTAATTCCCCTGTTCCAGTCATAAAGTCATCCTCATTAACCTTCCAGAAATCCATATAATCACTATCTCCATAGATATGAGGACCTACCTTAAATGAAAGGGCATTGTTTTTGAGAAAATGTATACCTCCCATCTCTGCCGCATAAATACTGCTAATAAAAGTAAAGAAAAGCCCCAACGTGAACAGCAATACCTTTCTCAAAAACATAGCCTCCCTCCATATCTATACATTTATGTATCTATTAATTTCAGCAAAGCTCTTGCCGTCTCCCTGCTGCATAAAATCCGGATTGAAATTGATTTCTGCCGAAAAGTGTTTACTCCTCGCTCATGTTGATGCGAATGGGATCTGCCCCGCCTGCTCTGTCCGTCGGGCAGGGCCTGAGCAAGAGCAATTGCGGGCAGGTGTGAAGGACAAAAAAGACAATAAAAATCATGTCAATCCTGTAAACCCCTGTCTATCAAATTAACAAGTGCTCACATTGCCGAACGCTGACTTCTTATCTCTGACCACTTAAAAAAGTATATCCCAGTCAGAAGCAGTAAAATAAAGGCAAATAATAATACTAATGGGTTGATATAGAGTGATATGTAGGCTATGCCGGTTATTGGAATCAAAGCGTATCTCACTAAAGCTCGTGCAAACGGATGCTTATCCAAATAGTCTGCAACAGGCGGGGAGAACCTGTAATAACCCTTTATAATACTGCGTCCAATAGACTTGGTTAAAAGGTACCTGTCTCTAAATTTGGAAAGAATTTTGACATGCCGGTCCATGTGAGAGCCATAGGCAGCTGTGGCGATAAAACATCCTCCACCGGCAGCAGCATCAGTACTAACCCCAACTGAACCGCTCGGAGAGCCCCCCTGAACCCCGGTAAAATGATAGACCTGAATCTCGATAGTTGACGGACTGCCATTATTATGATCCACACGGGAGCCGGGTTTCATCCATCCCTCACCACCTGATTGTACAGTTCCGCTGGCATCACATGCCAGTACCCAATTTGTGCCATTGTATCGGTAAATACTAACGGTGCTCGCATATTGATATCCCGGGCATGGGATAAAAATCTTCACAGGGGTATTAAACACGGTTGGTGGTTGAAAGTTCATGGGCACTCCCACTGCATCCACACCATTTATATTAAGGGGTGGGATTTCTCCTATAGGTCCGAATATTGGTGTAATCGGCTCATTACTGTCGTAGAGAATCTTAGCCCCATTAAGCTGCCCTATGGATAGTTGAGCGCCCGTATCATATATATATGATCCTTCAAGATCAGGGTCATTGGAATCCACAACTCCGGTATCAGGATATTCAGCATCATTGTGCTGAGCTTCTGTCTCAACTTTAAATGAGTATACACCTACCTCCTCCTCCTTCAGGTTATTTTTAACATATACATTAATTTCAACCGCGGTTCCAAAGTCGTACCTATTTTCATACCAATCATCCCAGAACCTATCATATATGACCCAGAGTTTTGTCACATTATTTTCGTACTCATTTGGGTCAAGCTGTACCACCCGTACCACATCGCTGTTGCCTAACGTATATTCGTAGGTGAGATTAACACCATCATTTATTGTAAATTTTATGCTCTCTAAATCTGTCGTGTCTATTCCATCAGAATCCTCAATACGAGCTGCAAAGGAGGTATTGTTTGGGACTCGGGTACTATCAGTAATCCCGGCATTGTGATGAGGGATTACCTCCTCTATTCCTACGGCGGCAGAAGGTATATCGATTGTAGTGGGGGGATCATAGGGTACAGGGTTACCTGCCTCGTCAGTGATACCAGTAACTCTTAAGGTAAAAATTGTATCCTGTGGAATAGAGGCCATGAACAAGCGATACGTATTGTTGCCAATATAGGTAATGTCATCATTATTAGGCAACGCAGTTCGAAAGGAGAGGGTGGGGTTTGTGAATTTGTAATTATCCTCTATGTTTGCATTTTGCATATTGGCTTCATCATAGGTAACATCTATTGTATCGTTTACATAATCGATACTATATCCTAATATTGAGGGAGGATCAGTATCGGTATTTGTAGTGGTGAAAACAATGTCATTATCTGACGGATTAGGATAGGGGTTTGTATTACCTGCATGCAAATCAGGGCCATTTCCAAGGGCATCAGAAGAACCAACCCGAAAATGGTAGGTGAAGCCTTTCGTAAGACCTGTGATGGTAACACTGTGGCTTGTCACCATCCGGGAATCATTTTTACTCCACTGATACCCCACCCAGTTACTTTTGCTAACAGTATCATAGCGCACCATGCTGTTACTTGGCTCATCCGTTGTCCATTTTATAAGAGCCGTGGTATCTGTGATGGTGGCCGACGGCACATCCACATTCGATATCTCAGGCGCGGCAGTATCAGGCTCTGTTGTGGTAAAACATTGCTCGGCCGATGGGCTGCTTGTATGAAAAGACGCATCGGTGGAGGTTACAATGAAACAATAGGTAATTGTTGCATCGAAAGTGCCATTCCCGTTTGCATCGAAATCACCTTCTTCTGGAAAAAACCAACCTAATGTGCCTTCATCGACATCACCAAGTTTCGTGATAGTAACGCTATGGCTGGTTACCATCTCCGCATCACTCTCAACATTCTCAACAATTAAGGGGCCAGATTCAGTCCAATACTGCACTTTACTGGTGCTCGGCTCATTCGTTGTCCATGTTATAATAGCAGTGGTATTTGTGATGGAGACTAATGGCACCTCTACATCCGATATTACAGGTGCAGCAGTGTCAGGGAGGACATCTGTGGTGAAGCTTTGCTGTGCTGAAGGGTTTGTAGAGTTTGAGTTTAAATCAGGGCCATTACCCGAGGCATCAGCAGAGCCCACACTGAAATAATAGGTATTTTCTGCAGCAAGCCCTGTGAGTGTTACAGTGTGGGTGGTGACCATACCCGCATCATTTTCACTAAAATCATAACTTCCCCAGATAATGCTGGCACCGTATTGTACCATGCTGTTACTTGGCTCATCGGTTTGCCATGTTATAATAGCAGTAGTATCTGTTTTGCCTGCTACTATCACATTCGATATCACTGGTGCAGAAGTATCAGGGGCGGCTTCAATAATGAAATTTTGCTGACCTGAAGGATTGTTGTCAGCGAGACTTGTATCCGGGCCATTACCAAAGGCATCGGCAGAGCCTACCATAAAATAATAGTTGCCTGAATCTAAGCCTGTTAAGGTTACACTATGACTTGTCACCATGCCCGCATCATCTTCACTAAACCTATAATCTTCCCAGGTAGTCCTAAAAATGGTATCGTACCGAACCATGCTATTACTTGGCTCATCAGTCTGCCATTCAATTACCGCAGTAGAGTCAGTTATGTTAGTAACGGTAGGTGGTGATATGATCTCAGGTGCACGATCGTCAGCGGTTTTGGTTGTAAAGGTAAAATCTATTGAATAAGTCGGACCGTTAGCGGCTGCATCTGTAGAGCTTACTCGAAAATGATATTCATAACCTGCTTCAAGCCCAGAGATTGTTACACTGTGATTTGTGACATAATCTGCAAGCGTAGATTTATATCCATATGAGGTACTAAGCCCATAATCTACCACACTATTGCTGGGTTCATCCGTCTGCCATTCAATTATCGCTGTCGTCTCTGTTATGCCAGTGACTGTGGGAGGCACAGTAATCTGTGGAGCTGTGGTATCACTGCCGGATTTGGCTGTAAAGGTCACCTCGTTTGAGGTCGTAGGGCCATTAGGCGGATCAGCCCCATCAGCAGAACCAACGCGAAAAAAATAATCAGTATCTTTTGTAAGCCCTGTGAGGTTCACACTGTGGGTGGTCACTAAGCTGGTATTCGCATTACTCCAAAGGTAATTTCCCCATGTACTGCTGTTGTCATCATACTGTACTATGCTGTCACTCGGCTCATCAGTTTGCCATTCGATCGTTGCGGTAGTGTCTGTGATAGAGGTTACTGTGGGGGGTGAGGTGATCTCTGGGGGGTTGATATCACTACTGGTTCCTGTCTCAAAGGTAAAAATATTTGAAGGGTTGTTGCCAGGAACGATGTAGTAGTCGGGAGGGCTTGGAGGGCCTACCCCACCTATATCAGTAGAACTTACATAATAGACATAGGAAATATTACCAGATAGCAGACCGGTAATTGTAACACTGTGGTTGGTCACATAGTAATCAACCTTTTTTTCACTCCATACGGGAGGGTCCAATTCTGATTTCATGTAGGTTACCACACTGGTGCTCCGTTCATCTGTGTGCCACTCAATAGTAGCGGTTGCATCAGTAGGGGTTGATGAACCAGTGATTGCAGTAACTGTGGGGGGTGATGTGATTTGGGGAGGCTTTAAGTCTATTTCATCGCAATAATCACTTTCGCGCCCGGAAGTATCAACCGCCTTAGCTGCAAAAAAATTTCTTTGGTCCAAATTCACATCAACGGTGTACGTTGTGCCATAAATAGGCTCACTTTCATTGGGATAAGTGCCTGATGATGTTCCCCAATAGACAACATAATAAGCAACAGAATCATAATCGGGGCTTGGATCCCATTCGAGAGTAACAACGGCAGCGTAGCTCATAGCCTGAAAGCAGAGCAATAAAGCAGGTATGAGTAATGTTATTTTCCAGAATGATATAATGGTTAAAAATTTTCTCATGACAATAATTTGAAAAAAAATTATTCTATAGCTTAATTCTTAAATAAAGTCAAGCAATTAGCGCTAATGTGCTTTTTATCAAAAATTCATACAGTAGTGAATCTATATTTCATTATAACCTATCAGCCATCAGCTATGCCCTCCCCGTGGAATGCATCAGCTATTCCACTGGGGAGCTACCACCTATCAGCTATGAGCTATGAGCTTCTTTAATATGCTCCCCGTTTTTCCAGCACTGCAAAAATCGTTTCATATAGAATATTTATATCCATCAGTATATTTCTATTATAAATGTAGTAGAGATCAAGAAGTACCATATCCTCAAAGGATACTGCACTTCTCCCTGTTACCTGCCATATACCAGTGATCCCGGGACGGATAGACAGGCGCTTTTTATGCCAGTCTTTGTATGCTTCATACTCATAGGGTAGGCAAGGTCTTGGACCTACAAGACTCATTTCACCTTTTAACACATTGATAAGCTGGGGTAATTCATCAAGGCTCAACTTTCTGAGTAATTTTCCAATTGGGGTAATTCTTTGGTCGTCCGTTATCTTAAACACACCACCTTTTCCACTGTCTTTTTTAATCTGGCCGTTAATTAACTTCGTTACATACTCTTTGTGTGTTTCATCGCCGGTATCTATCTGCATACTTCTGAATTTATACATGCTGAATGGCTTACCGTTTCTACCCACAGCCCTGGCACGGTAAAACACCGGACCTCGGGAGTTCAGCTTTATTGCAATACTGAGCATAAGAAAAAGTGGAAGCAGCAACACAAACACCGGTAATACTATGATGGCATCCAATCCATGTTTAATCTTGTTAAAAATATAACTATTTTTCTGTGAACATAATCGTATCATTTGAAGGCCGCAAAAAATATCTATGTACAATTTCAAATCAATAATAGGCATCAACTTTGGTGAGAACCACACAGTAAGACCTTCCGAAGTACAATAATCCAGCAGAGAAATAAGTATCCGTTTATCGATATTCTCATCGGTAACTATTATTTCGTCAATTTTCTTCTGTTTCACAATCAATGGCAACTCTTCAAGTTCACCCAACCGATCTTTAGATACAGGTGTCTCAATCTTACTAACTTCTTTAGGACCAATAAAACCAGCAACCCAAAAAGGGGCATTTTGGTCTATAATATGTCTTGTTATATTTTGAGTCTCTTTATCCGATCCAACAATTGCCACTTGCTGTCTGAAATGACGACGCATCCAGTCATTGAAAACCACATGAACCAATAAACTTCTACTTACCAGCACAATACCGACTGACAGCGCAAAGCCAATGGGAATAACAGCCCATTGTTCAATAATAATCGGCCTCTCCTCTGGAATTATCAGCCCGATTATTCCAACAGCCAAAAAGCTCATTCCCACCGACTTGAAAAGATATAACACATGATTCCAGAAAAATCTGCTGAGGACCAAAAGCCCTAACGCAGCCAAAAAAAACAATAGCACTACATAACGTCCCGTTAATAGATATGGATAGGTATACAAAAAGACAATAATGCCAAGAGTCAATAAGCTCCAACAGAAGGATTTAATAAGGTTTACCAGGTGGTTTTTGCTCGAAAATATAAAGTGGTAGCTATAAAGATTGTATGTTGGGAAAAACGCAATGACCAAAAGAGCTAAAATAAATAAACTTACAGATTGGATTAAGTTCTCCAAAAGAAAAGAGCTCAATCCACTTATCCATACACTAAATCCAAAAGCCAACATAACCGCGATACAATCATGTGCAAATAGGGCTACCTGATAAGAGGGAAATCGAGCTTTCCCTATTTTATCCGATAGGGCATCGCTTCCTTTCAGAAAAGGGGTAAATCCGAGCAGTTGCTCTCCGCTGTGCGATCTCGCCATATGCTGTGTACCTTTCGATTGTGCCCTCTGGGTTTCTCCAGTATCGTAATTTTTTACTGTCATACGTAAACGTATCTATTTAATTCCTACAATTTCTGTGCCATATATTACCATATAGCATTTATAATGTCTAATTTATTGATATTACAGCTTAATACAGTAATATAAAACCACGTGGTCGTGTACAGGATAGCTTGAAATCGTATAAATTTTTACTACAATGTGTAAAAGATTACACAGTATAGGTAATTTTTTACCACTATACGCAAAATTTATGTCAAAAAAAATAGTATTTTCCAAAAAACCAAAGAATAAAATTAAAAAGATAGATCAATCTTTCCTTTAATTAGAACGCAGATTCTCGTAGATATTCGCAGATATTTTTTAAGATATTTAATCCCGATGAAATCGGGATTGACAACCTGCCCGCCATCCGGCAGGCGGGTCTGCGTCCATCTGCGTCCAAAAATGGTATTTCCTATGCTATGAACTTAAATTGGTTTATACCTTATATGTTCTATAAAGGCTTTGAACTGCCCCAAGACCCACAATAAGGATACCACCAAGCTCTACTATATATTTCATCCGGAAAGGACCAATTATACTCCATTTACTTATAAGATAGTCTACATGCTGAAAGGAAGCTGCCCTAATTAGCACGAATGATACAAGGAGGGACAAACCCAAAAGAGCTATCCAATACCGTCGCCAGCAGTCCCTAAGCCACCACGACAGTGCAATAAGTAAAGAAAAATAAAACAATGTAAAGAGAATAATAAAAACCAACTGAATTTCACGACGACTCTCGTACAAGCCATTTGCTTGCGCTATTTCACGGCCTAATGCTGTCAACAAATTTTGTAGATCAAGTTGCTTATTGATCCCTAAAACTAAAAGCAGAATCGATAAGCCAAACCACAACACATGTCTCTCAGGTTTTTGGATGTTTATATTGATAGTTTTTTCTTTCAGGCCGGCTCGCCAACACATAAATGTCACAAGGAAGTAGGCTATAGTTATAGTCCAACCTGTGACGGTTGGGTCACCCATGTGTTGATACCAATTTCCATATGGTAGGGTTTCAAAAATAGTCAAGGAGATAAAACTCCGAAGAATCATTTATTTTCAGTATATCCAGGCCATTTTGTAAGAGGTAATGAAAAGTCCTTTTGCTAAATTCAGGGACAAATATTCTATCCTCACCGCATGGATGGGCATTAAGGTATGCTATTTATGTGTGCCCACAAAAAGTCCAAATGTAAGTTAAGAAGAAAAATCGTGGATGTTTATAAGATGAGAAAGCTGGAGCTGATATGTGTGGTATTCCACAAGTATTCCGGCTAATTGGCAATAAAGTTATAGACTTAGTATACCTAAAACTCGGAGGGCAAAACAGTTATGGGCCTTCGAGTTATTTGTATATTTATGGATTCCACCATCTTCTCGTAAATGTGAAAGGATGTCCCCCCCATTATTATAATCTCTCTCTTAAAGGTCCCCTTAACCATATCACTGTGATCTATACCATCTGGATATGGTAAAAGTTTATTTTAATTCTTTATTAAGATTTTTTAGTAACCTCTCTATCTCTGTTTTAGAAATTTCCTCTTTTTCTCCCTTAAAATATACTGCCAACAGATAAACCCTGGATTCTCCTTCTTTCCATAAGTAAATCAATCGAAAACCACTCCTTCTGCCTTTCTTAATATCAGAACTCGTTACCCTTATTTTCCATATCTCTTTCTTCCAACCTGGAATCGCATCCCCTATGCTTGGATCTTCCTCTAAGCGTTGGATCGCATCATACAGGTCATTTTTGATTCTGCGGTATTTCTTTTTAAGGATTTTGATACATTTCCGGAAGGTTTCAGATAAATAAGCCTCATAGCTCATTCCAAACTTCCTTCCAGGGCTTGATTCTATCTAATTTGATGTCCTCTAAAGCTTTTTTGACTAACTTTTTAAATTCTGCTGATTGAGAAAGTATTGCAGTTTCCTTATGGTCCTCAACTTCTTCCAGAATGGCAAGAATCTTCTTATAATCTTCTATTGGAAGAATAACGGCAGTGGGATTACCTTTCCCATCGACTATAAGTTGTTCATTAATCGAATGCGCCATAATTCATATTCTCCTCTTTAGTTCTATATAAAAAACAATCAAAATCAAAAAATCCCTCACACTGTTTAGACAACATTTTTAAATATTTTTTCCAAACTAATTCCTTATCCTTTAAAAAATACTCCCTAAATATAAGAAAAGCAAGGAGAATTTCCTTATAAATTCATGGATATCCCCCCAGTGAAATAGCTTTCAGATTTCACGGGGTAAACATATGAGACCTTTGAATTTTCCACACAATGAGTAAACTGCCCTTGAAATGACAATTTTTGTCAAAAATTGTCGATTAATTCTTCAATCTAAATCTATTAATGAGACTTTTTCTGCGTATAGCTTCCTCTAATAAGCCCACATGGGCTTTTTCTTGTCTCGGTATCCCATCTTTTTGCCTTTGGGCATACCACTTTATTATCGTTATGCATGTGCCAATAACTTAGAGGCCCTAAACATATTGAACGCCACCCCAGTTAAATACGCTTCACTGTCCTTCGGAATTTAACGGGGTGAACCCCAGAGAAATATGCCCGCCTTGTTGAATCCCCCGTTGGGGGTCCGCAGAACGGAATTCCACAGGGCAAGCATTTCACAGGGCAGGTCTGTCTGCACATGGCATCCCAGATGTTTTTTAGAATCGTGGTGAACCTGGCCCTGTATGCTCTCTCCGAGCTGGAGGCAAGCCGGAGACCGCAAAACTTATCACTTTTCCTATTCTTTTGTATCCCCCCAGTGAAATAGCTTTCAGATTTCACGGGGTAAACATATCTTCCCCCTTTAATAGACTGTTATTTTTTGAGGGAACTGTACCATAAAAAGATTAGTTTCGCAAGCATTTTCAATAAGTTATCCGCTTTTTCGGCAACAAATCACTGTTTCTACACCATTTTCATGGACTTCTTATTTCGGAATAGTGCTTCCCGATGACATGTTAGGGGAATTTTCAAGATTTATATTCTACACATGACAAAAAATGGCGATTTTCACCAGGTCTCCATGCGATAGCAAAGTTATTTACTTTCTTAAGAGCGTCCCGGTTGATTAATTCATAGAATTGTATTTGCCATTAAAATTTGTTGACAAATAAAATTGTATGAACTATTTTCATAAAATACTTAAGAAATAAAGGAGGACAAATATGGGTAAACAAATGTCTTCTTCAGTAAAAATGAGAATTACTGCAAACCTAAATTCCGAATTAGTTAAATCCATTGATCGATTTCTTAAGGTCAAGAATCAGTCTCGCAGCCAGTTTATTGAAGATGTTTTACGTAAATGGTACAACGAGCAAAAAAAGCGAGAACTTGAAAGTCAGATTGAGGAATACTATCTTTCTTTGTCTCATGAGGAGCGAGAAGAAGACCATCAGTGGTCAAAAACAACAGCTCAGTATGGTCGCCAACTCTGGGACGAATAGGTTTATGCCATATCCAAAGAGGGGTGAGATTTATCTTGTAAGTCTTCCAGCTCAACCCAAGGCTATCAAATCCAGACCAGCATTAATCGTATCTATGGATGTTAGAAATAGATTGGCCAGTGATGTTATTGTGATCCCCATCGCTACAACCCTGCGACCAAGCCCCACTCATGTGGAACTGCCAAAAGGAGAGGGAGGTCTTGACGAAATTTCCATGGCCAAGTGTGAACAAATTACAACCCTTGAAAAATCATTTCTAATCCGCGGTCCTTTTTCTGGAGCTATAAGTACCAGAAAGATAGCCGAGATAGAAAAGGCTATCCAAATAGCCATTGGCATAGTTCCTCAGAACCCAATGGATAAAATGGACTTTATTTAATAGTCCCTTTTAATAAAATCTTCCACCTCACATTCCATGATCACCCGCTAGAAAAATGATAGATCTATTTGATCTTACTTTTGTGGCCAATGACGAGAATGCCATTTTTCTTGAAACATCCATCCAGAAACCCATATAGTCAATTAGGGCCAGGCCCATGTTCACCTGAGGAAAAGAGCACTCGTGGTCGTTCACCCAAAATGAGTCCGCCACACTGAACCCCCAAACTTACTGCTGGACCCGCCCGCCTCGCCTGTGTGCTCGCGATGGCGGGCAGGCCCGCCAGACTAAAGGCGGGTAAACCCGCCACACTAATGGCGGATCTTCGACTTTGAGCTGAAATCGGTAAAGGAGATGTTTGTAAGATTGGGAAGCCGGATCTGATGTGGGTATTATTCCGCAAGCATTCCGGCTAATTGGCAATAAAATTATAAGGCTCGGACTATTAATACCTCTAAGTCTTTGAGGGCAAAACAGTTATTCAGTCTTCTGAGTTATTTATATATACGATGTCCCCATCTTCACATCGGATATTGAGCAATTGCTTTTTTTAATCCTTATATCGGAATTTCAGAGACTCTATGTTTTCCTTGACATTGAGCTATGGCGGCATTAATATGTATATGGATGTAGAGATAAGGAGTTTGCTATGAGACGTACAACTATTATGATACCCGAAGACTTAAAAATCCGTGCTGCGAGACGGGCAAACTCGTCGGGTTTATCCCTGGGGGCTTTCATTCGGGAAGCTCTTGAAAGAGCTTTGAGGTCCTCTTCCGCCGGGACGCTTGATGATCCCTTTTTGACCGATAACGCCGTATATGAAGGCGACACAGAGGTCGATCTGGCACAAAATCATGATATATATTTATATGGAAATTAACTATGATCTATATTGATACCGGCGCATTCCTGGCGCGTTATCTCTTAAAGGATCAGTATCATGGCGAGGCCTATGCTTTCTGGGACACGATTCGAAGAAAAAGCGAAACATGCGTGACGAGCAATTTTGTACTGGATGAAACATTTACCTTACTTGGGCGCCGCACCGGTTACGGTTTTGCGGCTCAAAGAGCAAAAAATATTTATGCTTCTGAATCGCTTAATATTCTCCGTCCCAGCCTAGAAGATGAATTGAAGGCACTCGGTTTTTTCGAAAAATATTCAGATCAGCGTCTTAGCTTTACAGATTGTGTTTCATTCGTTCTCATGAAAAGCCAAAATATTAAAAGGGTATTCACATTTGATAAACATTTTCAGATAGCAGATTTTCAAATGTTTCCAAAAAGATAACTAAAGTAGCTTCGCAAAATTTAATTCACAAGGATGTCCCCCAATACTTTCCTATAATTCCAGCTGCTGCCTCAAGAGCTGTGGTCCTTGCCCATTGCGTTTTACGTGTAGTTATTTATATATTAATGGACTCCACCATCTTAATGAAGTTATTTAATTATTTAGGGATGTGATGTCCCCCTTTTCATAAAATTCCATTGCCATTGAGGTAAGTTTGTAGTATAGTACTACTATTCTATAATTTTTAGAAGGAGATCAAATTGGCTCAGGTAGTTAAAATCACCAGAAAGTATCAAATTACCCTGCCCCGTGGGATCAGAGAGTGCGTCCCTGGTTTGGAGGAGGGCAGGAAGGTGCAGATTGAAGTAAGAGACGAGGAGGTTGTAATTCGACCTATTATAGAGATCCCCCAAAGTCAAGCCTGGTTCTGGACCCCAGAATGGCAAAAGGCTGAACAGGAAGTTCAAAAGGACGTTGTAGCTAGCAACCTTTCCCCTTCCTTTAAGTCTCCTGAGGAAGGTATCAAATATCTCCATCGTAGACGCAGACAGATAAGAGATAAATAAAAAAGTAAAACTACGGGAGACAATATCGGTTTTCTCCCAGATTTGAGCACGCCTATGCTGGGCTTCCAAGACGTATTGCCAATCTTTTCGATAAGAAATTGCCTCTTTTTCTTAAGAATCCTTACCATACCTCTTTCCGCTCAAGAAAGATGGAAGGAGTAAAAAATCCCGATATCTGGGAGGCCCGCCTTACTATACACTACCGATGGACCTTCCATGTTGCAGAAGATGGGGCACTCATATTTAGAAATATTGGCACCCACGATATCCTCAAAATGCCTTAAGGAAAGCATGAATCGAAAAATAGAACCGGCCCCTTTTCACGTTTCCCTTTTCATTTCGAGAAACTAGAATTGGGTCTATCCAGCCTGTTGTCTCTTACGATAGAGTGGCTCTATAATTCTACTCAATGCATCGGAAGCATTCAATATCTCTATACCTATCACCCTTCCTTCAGAATCTAACTCTACATTAATGCCAGGTGAGATTTCGAGAAATTCTTCTTCTTCCCCTTCCCTTGTTACTATATAAAGTGCATCAGTACTTGGGTCGTAGTTCACAATGGATTTTTTGCTGTCTTTCATATCCCTATCCACCTTACCGAAATGAGCCCGCCACACTCACGGCGGGCAAGCCTTGAGCTGAAATCGGTAAAGGAGATGTTTGTAAAATGGGGAAACTGAAGCTGATATGTGCAGTATTTTGCGAGTGTTCCGGTAAATTGGCAATAAAGTGATAGCCTTATTATACCTAAAACTCGGAGGGCACGGTAGTTATTCAGGATTCTGAGTTATTTATATACTTATGGACATCACTAAGATTCAGATATGCAAGATATCTCAAAGTTTATTTTTTCCTTGACATTAGACCCTATAAAGGGTATTTTTTAGGAGCCTAATTTGGATCCAAGAGGAGGAGTTAACTATGAGAGCACTCATTCAAAAAAAAATCTCAATTACCGATGAACAAAAGCAGTTCTTAGAAAACTACAAAATGTGGGGGTTTTCAGACCAAAGCAGCATCATTCGGGAGGCTCTTAGTCTGTTCATTAATGAATTAACAACAAGGGAACGAAAAACATTGATGGCACAAAAGGCACAAGGGCTTCTTTCTGATTACATAAAAGATGAAGATCTTACTGCCTTTACCGATTTAGATGGGGAGGATTTTCAATGAGGCAGGGACAAATATGGGAAATTAACTTGAGCCCCACTGTTGGAGCCGAGATCAAAAAGAAACGCCCTGCTGTTATAATAAATGATAATGCGATTGGAGTATTGCCCCTTAGAGTGATTGTACCAATAACTGAATGGAAGAAGAATTTCTATGGAGCCGTTTGGATAGTCAAAATAGATCCAAATGACTACAATAATCTCATAAAAGCTTCTGCCATTGATTGTTTTCAAATAAGATCTATATCGACAAGGAGATTTCTAAGAAAAATCGGCTCTATCTCACCCAAGATACTAAATGAAATCAAAAGAGCAGTTAAAGCCGTGATAGATGCAGATTAGGTTCAGCAACTCTGGTTATCGGTACAAGATCATATCTCACAGCAACCCTTGCAGAAAGGATCCGTACGCAAGGAGTCATCTGCAATGTGGGGAGAAAACTTGTAATACAGGGCAATAACCTTTGTCCCAGATAATTGTTGGCCACCTGTTTGTCCCTGTACCAAAATTGACAATAAAGGTAACTGGATCAGATCATTAATACCTAAACTCGGAGGGCATGGCAGTTATTCAGCCTTCTGAGCTATTTATATATTTATGTACGTACTTCAGGTTTCACTATGTTGACTTAGAACCAATCTCCCCTACTACATTAACTGTCCATTCCGGGTCTGGAACACTTATTGTTGTCATAAGTGTATCTGGCTCAAAGGTAATTTCGGTTGCCAACATTTCTTGAGCCCCAATCATTAATGACTCAAGGAGCTCTGTCTTTGTCTTTTCCTGAGCATTAACACCAGATAAATCCACCAACCATCCAATCCACCAGTCATCTGTCTTTTTTATAATGGCTCTATATTTCATAGCTTTTACCTCATAAATGAAATACCAAGGTCTTTACAAATTTTTCGTGCAAGTTCATCTACGATTTCATTATGCCTTGGAATTTCTGACTTGAAGTGGCCCTTTTGGTAGATACTATGCTTACTACCTTCACGTAATAATGATGCCCCATGTCTTTTCAGATGTTTCACCAATTGATTTCTTTTCATTTTATAAAAAATACTACTCCAAAATCAATATAATAGTGCTGAATTTGGGAAAACTTATTTTTCATGGTAAGGCTACCCTCCCCCTTTTTTCACATTCCCCTTTTCATTTCGAGAAATTAGAATTGGGTCTATCCAGCCTGTTGTCTTTTACGATAGAGTGGCTCTATAATTCTACTCAATGCATCGGAAGCATTCAATATCTCTATACCTATCACCCTTCCTTCAGAATATAATTCTACATTAATACCAGGTGAAATTTCGACAAATTCTTCTCCCCTTGTTTTGTTACGATATAAAGTGCATCATTGCTTGGGTCGTAGTTCACAATGGATTTTTTGCTGTCTTTCATATCCTTATCCACCTTACCGAAATGAGCCCGCCATACTCACGGCGGGTAAACCCGCCACACTCACGGCGGGTAAACCCGCCACACTCACGGCGGGTAAACCCGCCATACTCACGGCGGGTAAACCCGCCAGAAAAACGGCGGGCAAGTCTTGAGCTAAAATCGGTAAAGGAGATGACTTTAAGATGGGGAAGCTGGAGCTGATATGTGTAGTATTCTGCGACTATTCCGGTAAATTGGTAATAAATTTATAGACTTATTATACCTAAAACTCAGGGCGTAAGGTGGTCCTTCAGCCTTTATAATTATTTATATATTTATGGACGTTCCCATCTTCTCGCCTGAATTGCAGTCAATGCCCTTTCTTTACTTGATCAATATTTCAAAATAAATTATGATTTAGGTTAATAACATCAACCTACTTTTGAAAGGAAGATAATCATGAACAAAAATCAGCTTTTTAAGCGCATCTCAATTAACCCAAAAATCTGCGCTGGAAAGCCCTGTATTCGAGGAACCCGAATATGGGTTTCTTTAATAGTTGATAATATCGCTGCAGGAATTCCAGATAAGGAAATCCTTGCAGCATATCCTTCACTTACAAAGGAAGACATCCGCGCAGCCCTGGCTTATGCAGCGGAATTAACGCACGACCGATATATCCCCCTAACATCTAATCTCCGAGATGAAATTCAAGCTTGACGAATGCATGGATATCCGCCTGATTACCCCGTTTTGTGATGCGGGCCACGACGCTAAAACTGTTTTCGAGGAAGGCCTTTCGGGAGAGCCGGATAAGAAAATATACTCTGTAAGGTATCCTTGTCATCAAGAATCCCACACAACTCCTATGGGATGCCGAATACCTCGTAAGGAACCTCATTTCGAGACTCCGAGAGGAGGATCCGCGCGGGCATCTTTGGATAGTAGATCACCATAGAATCCGCATTTGGCCAGGAGAATAGGTACCCCACCTCCAAACCTCCCAGCGTCCTAACGTCCCTGCTGCCTCCCAGCTTTCCTCCCTGCCCGCCATCTTTTTGGATAGGTATGCATTTTAATGGGTTACACCTTTTTCGAGCTACTTTATTGGTATGATAGTTACAAGCGTTAAATAACGCAATTATGCAGCAACGTTATATATCAAGATATCAAAGGACTCATAGGTACTCTGTCTTCTTCAACAAAACGGGTTAGGGGAACGCCTATTTCAAAAGCTGAGCTGGAATTAGGGTGAAGCTTTTGGTATGGCAAGGTCTGTATATAGTGAAATCCTTGTGGTCTAATGTAAAAATACTTTTTATCTTCTTTGATTCACCAAGAACTACAAGTGTGCCATCGGCTAGATCCATAGGCAAGTCCTTGTACTTTTCCATGAGTTCACGGCAACGCGCTTGTAGCGTGATATTAAGAGAATAAACCTCCACTCCCCCTCGCAGGACGAATTCCCAAAGGTTATCCTGAGCCTTCCAAGAAAACCCCAAAAGATAAAAAGCTTCGGTAAGTACCGGCCATGTGGTAAGCAGAGAGTCTTTTATTTCCTTGAGGGCTTCGATACATGTATTGTGATAATCGTCTGAGGCATCGAAAAAAGCGACAATAGGCCCTGTATCAAGAAGGATCATCGCTTTTTTTGAAATGCCTTTCTCATAATTTTTTCGCTATCGATGGCAAGATTGCCCTTTCCGCTGAATTCCTTTCCCGCTAAATCAGCGATTAATTCGTATGGCCTTTGGGTCTTTTCAGTCAAGGCCTTACGGCAAAACTCATTAATAGAAGCCTTCAAAATGGCCGTTTTCGTGGTACCAAGAGTCCTGGCCGTCTTGAACAGTATTTCTACGGTTTCCTTGTCAAGTCTGGCACTTATAGTCATTTGGGTGTCCTCCTAAGCTACAGTAATACCAAATGTATTACAGACGGAAGATTATGTCAAGAGAAATCTGGGCAACTCCTGAGAATACAATGCAGCCGTCGCAAAAATCAGGCAGTTCAGAAATAAGTCTCGCTTGTCTTTATTTTTTGATTTATTTCGTTGTTTATCAGCGTCCCACAACCAAGCTTACCGAAAAGTGTTTACCCCGTTAAATGACTTTTGTCTTTTATTTAACTGGGGCCCTCCAAACTGACGGCGGGTAAACCCGCCACACTAAAGGCGGGCAAGCCCGCCACACTAATGGCGGATCTTCGACTTTGAGCTAAAATCGGTAAAGGAGATGTTTGTAAGATGGGGAAGTTGGAGCTGATATGTGTATTATTCTGCAAGTATTCCGGCTAATTGGCAATGAACTTAGCCCCGACATGTCGGGGAACTTTTTTGACAGGCCCGCCCTGGTGCGACTTGCTTGGAATAAGCTATTGTCGCTGTAATATTTCAGGAGATTAATTTTTGGAACTTGTGCCTATAAATCAGGTCTGGGCCAGGGATTAACACGATTAACAAGATTTTCTTTATATCCTGAACATCCCGTCTATCCTGTCTAAAAAATGGGATTTCCTATACTATCCAGTTAAATTCCGAAGGACTTATTTAACCGGGACCCGACCCCTATGTCTTTTTATAATTCACAAAATAGAAAATTCGACCTACCGCCAATTCGCTCAGAGCAATTTCTACACGAGCGTTCCCTTTCAAAAGACTTTTTGATAAGGAGCTTTCAGCTTTTATTGAGCCCTTATCCACCTATTTTACTGGGCCATTTTGCTAAAACCCGCAGAAAGAATGAGTTACTTATTTACAAATGGACGTCCCCCATAATATCACTGGGGCCTGACCCAATTCATTTACCGAAATGCGCTTTGAGCTGAAATCGGTAACAGATAGTTTTCTATAAAAAACTTTATTAACGTATTTGACGTAAATTCTTAAATATGTTATAAATTTATAAATACTTAAATACTGTTTTATTGGAGGAAAAAATCCATGAATGAAGCCATTAAATATCCGGAAGTTTATACTGTTGAGGAATTTGCCAAGATTTTTAAGGTATCTCCTGAAGCAATTAGAAACCTTATCCGCAATGGAGAAATTCCAGCCATTAAGATTGGAAAGCAATATCGGATCCCAAAAACGATAGTAGAACGTTACTTTGCTCAAGTGGCAACTCCTGAAGAGCTAGGATTTGGTATGTGGAGGGAAAAACCTGTTGATTCCCTGGGATATGTGAACAATCTCCGAGATAAAGATAAACGAACGCCAGAAAAATTCTTGAAAGATAGCCTCTCAGGAAACACGAGATGACACAAATCCCAAGTTCCTTTCTGGTAGATACAGATATTTTCATCGATTACCTTAATGGTATTTTCAGTGCAAAGCAACTCTTAGACTCCATTCAAAGTAAGGTATATTACTCAGCAGTGACTGAGAAAGAGCTCTTTCAGAAACAGGGATTATCTTCTACAGAACGCCGTCGCATTATGAACCTTGTTTCTAAGCATCGCTTGATTCCGGTGGATAATGAAATTGCGGAAAAATTTAGTCGGCTAATGGTTAAATACGCATCTCAAAATATAAGGAAGGCTGATGCATTAATCGCCGCTACCTGTTGGGACAAAAAACTTGCTTTGGCTACCAGAAATGTCAAACACTACCGTTTCATAAAGGAAATTAGACTCTTAGAAATAACCAAATCATAGGTTCATGTTGTGTTGGCCATATAAATCAGCGGATATAGTGGCAAGAAAATTACCGAAATCAGCTTTGAGCTGAAATCGGTAAAGGAGATGTTTATAAGATGGGGAAGCCGGATCTGATGTGGGTATTATTCCGCAAGCATTCCGGCTAATTGGCAATAAAATTATAAGGCTCGGACTATTAATACCTCTAAGTCTTTGAGGGCAAAACAGTTATTCAGCCTTCTGAGCTATTTATATATTTATGGATATCCACCAGATTTTACAAATTAGAGTCTTTTTCAATGGAGATTTTTTCAAAAGTTACCTTTCGAGCATGATCATTGAAGCAGACCTGGAACTGATCAAAGATACCAGTGCGTCCGAGGATGTTGAATCCTACACCAAGTCGCTCGGAGAAGCCTATAGGGGCAATTACTTTATAATCACCAATTTGCAAAGGAAGGTCGTGAAAATATGTGGGAATAAAACTCCCGTCCCCAACAACGATCATCTGGCGACGCCCCTTTTCCCAGTCGATGCCGATGCGACGAGCATCATCTATACTCAGAATGCTGAAGGTTGCTCCTGAGTCGACAAAGGTCCAGAGCTTATGGTTTTCAATTAAAATCGGAA
>Ga0307443_1000302_pt1 | contig 32678 bp, 55 predicted proteins | sample SalMarSW160220MG_FD_202148 | JGI IMG/M metagenome (GOLD analysis project Ga0307443, IMG submission 202148) | Salt marsh sediment microbial communities from the Plum Island Ecosystem LTER, Massachusetts, United States - SW1601-220 | ecosystem: Environmental > Aquatic > Marine > Intertidal zone >... | reverse complement strand
TCGTGTAGTGTTTTGTGAAACGGGGAAAGAAAGAATCATTATTGATACCAATAAAATAAAAGTCAGAAAGGCAAGAATCCTCCTAATAAACAAATTACCACCGGGATTAAAATTTAAATATTCTCTTTACCTCAGAGGCACTCAGATAACCAAGTTGCCAGACAATCTTTCAGTGGGTGGCTCTCTTGACCTCGAAGGCACTCAGATAACCAAGTTGCCAGACAATCTTTCAGTGGGTGGCTCTCTTGACCTCGAAGGCACTCAGATAACGGTAATTCCAAAACATCTGAAAAAGAAGGTGGTACAGTGACTCCAACCGAGATTGAAACATTCATCATTGTAAACACTGACAGATACGAGTACACTCAAAAGATACGGGGGAAAGCATGACTGAATGGCAACCTACCGGACATTTGATTGCAGGCCTCCCGATTTTAAAGAACGGCAACCGGCGCCGTGTTGTAAATGAAAAAGGCGAGGTTATACTCGATTATGAAATGGAGGTAAAAATATGGAAGTAGAGATTGAAGGAAAGGTCAAGGGAATAAATATAGGTGAAGATAACGCAACGGTAAAGATACAGATTCCGACAGGCGTGATAAAAGACACGGAGATCATGTCGATTGTCGGTGATGAGTGCAAGATTTGCATTGACAACAATAACCTGCACCCTGACCAGGAAACATTAGATAAGGAGGAATAATCCATGAACGAAATGGGGAACAGTGAGGCATCCCTTCCTCTTATAAATTTTTGGAAATCACCGCCTCATTGTCCCCCTGCCTCCCTTATAGGGGGAGAGTGTGAAAAATGAATGAAAACAGAGATCCGGAAGAACAAGACCTTTTTCTCCGCAGGTTGAAAGAAATAGAATGGAAACAAAAGGGCAGGATACGAGAGGTGGAAGAATGAAATTACCAAGAAATAACGGGGATAAAGAGCAGTTAATTGCTTTCGCATCCGAAATTGAAAAATTACAAGCAATGATAGGTTTTCCGTTATCCGCAAGAGGATGGGGTTACACTCTGGAAGGCGAGGGGCTTATTACAAAGGCAGAAATAAATAATGTTGAAAAATTAATTAATGTTTGCAGGAAGCTGGGTTATTTACCTGTTGATTTTACAGCAGGGGATGAATCAAGATTATTCAAGTGTGTTCATACTCCAAATCCATTAACACCTCAAGAATGGATTGAAAAGCAGTTAGATGAAGTTATGACATGCGAGGAATATTACCATCCTGACTGGTGGGAAGACGAAAAATATTATCTCCAGATGGTAGTGGAAAAGATTGATTTAAGAAACCTTTTTGGGGACATATGCCATGATTATCATGTTCCAGTAGCAAATGCTAAGGGGTGGAGTAGTATCCGTCAGCGTGCTACTTATGCAAGACGATTTAAGGAAGCGGAAGAAAGAGGATTACAATGTGTTTTGCTTTACTTCGGCGACCATGATCCCGATGGATTGAGAATAAGCGATAAATTGCAGAAGAATCTTGTAGATGTAAGTAAAATAGTATGGGGCGATGGCGAGGAAGGGTATAACCCTGAGAATCTTATTATTGATAGGTTCGGACTTAATTTTGAAACGATAGAAGAGTATGGTCTTGTCTGGATTGAAAACTTAATAACTGGAAGTGGAAGAAACCTTGCTGACCCATCCCACTGTAACTTTATGTTGCCTTATGTCCAACAGTATTTGAAGGTAATAGGGGAAAGGAAATGCGAAGCAAATGCTGTTGTGAAAAGAAGAGATGTAGGAATGCAACTGTGCGAGGATGCAATCCAGAGATATTATGGCATTGGGGGCAAACAAAGATTTTATAAAAAGTGGCAAAAAATAGCAGGAGAAATGGATACTATCAGAAGGAAAATGGAATATGCCAAATCAGTTGGAAAAATGAAGGAGAAACTTAAATGAAAGTAGATGCCGAATGGACTTGGAACGAACTGGAGCGTTATGCAATATCGGTCAGGGGAATCAAAAACAGCACTTGGAAAAAGCATCTCAATTATTTGATATATTTGAGAGATAACTTCGGCGTAAACATTCATGTGGCGCCATCCGTCACATACGAGCAATTTCTGGATTATGTAAGGAAGATAAGAGGGGAGTACGGGGATGAAGGGGAGAATCGGATAAAGCACGCAAAGGACGCTGTTAAACTTCTTTTCGGGTTTTACGGAATAGCCAACCAATATGAATGGCCGACTACGAAAGAAATAGAAAATGTAATCATGCTCCCCCCTGAATGGGTGGTTTACCAACACATACACGGAAAGATGCACAAGGATCCTTTTATGAGCCTGCAACTAAATTACATCTGTCATCTCGGCTATGTTCTCGGCTCACGTCCGGGTGCCATCCCTGGTATGAAGATACGAGGTGTGGACTTGGAAAGATTGTCATTCACTTATTACGAGCCAAAAGTAAGAAGTTTCAGAAAAACACACCTGCCAGAGTTCGCCATGACATCTCGTGTGGATAAGAGCTTGAAAAACTGGATTGAGATACACCGTCCGAAGGTCGCAACACGGGAAAGCGGCGATTACCTGTGGCTGAGCCCCGACGGGGCTCCGTTGGATACCGTCAACTTCCTGGCAATGTTCAGACGCCGGGGAAAGGAAGTATGGGAAGGTTGGTATCCTTATCTTATGCGTCATTATGCGTTCACCCGTTATCTTGTAGAAGGTTATCGCAAATTCGGTGTTTTTCCCATCTACGAATTGAAGCTTTTTACCGACCACAAGAAAATGAGAAATGTATTCAAATATGTTCATCTCGCAGAGGAACTCACCGAGCATTCCCAACAGCGTATGGAAGTCGGGAGATTCACAAAGAGATACCAAAAAGAACCACTAAAAAAAAGAAAAGTTATAAACCCTAAAACATTGACATCTCACAATCTAAGGAATGTAATATATCCGGGCGGGCCCACTATATTCAACAGAGAAGATTTTGCCGATAACACCCCCTTATTACCAGATATTGGTTTTCTTCCGTTGGGGGTGAAATAAATGGGAGGTAATAGCAAGACAAATGAAGAAATGAAAACTAAGGGTGCCATCCGCCGTCTTGTAAGAAATATAGCAGAGCATATAGACCCAGATGTGGAGGTTAGTGTTTTATCATTTACTGATTCAAAGGAGGCAAAATATAAAAAAAAATAGGAGGAAAAATGAAATTTGAATGTTGTGAATGTGGGAAACTTGTAGATGAAGATGATGTTATACTTAGATTTAGAAATGGAGCGGGTAGGGGTGTGATTCCAATGGCAGTAAATATATTTGCCTATTGTAAGGAGTGTTATGATAGAATAAAGAAGGTGGAAGAGTGAATAAAGAAACAGAAAAAGGAAAAATTTTAGAAATACCGGTGAGTGAAAGAACACTCAAAATTTTGAAAAAGAAGGGGATAGATACTACCGAGCTAAAAGAACATGCAAGGAGAAATATAGAGCTTATGGCAAAATACAAGATTCCACGAATAAGAGGTGGTGCCGATGCCAGGCGATAAAAATATATTATCAGCACATCAGACAAGCATACAAGCAGCAATTCAGGCAATGCAGGCAACAATATACCTTCTTAGGGGCGCTCTTGAAGAAAAGCCATCCGACAGCATCTCCGAAGATACAATACTCTATGTGACAGTCAGCAAAAGATCCAACGGCAGGAATCCGGAGGACTATTCGGAGGCATTCAAAAAGTATGACTTTGCCGAGGGAAACAAGGGCGGATACTGGGTCAACATTCCGTCATCAAAGTTGGTACAGTTATTCAAAGAGTATAAAGGAATCGACAAGGAACTGAAATTCACTGTTCAACTGTCAACGAGGAGGCGTGAAAAATGAACATCTGTCCCATCTGTGGCACTCCGGTAAGTGAATATGCAATGAGATGTCCCACATGCGGACAATGCGTGAGGTGCGACTTATGAAACATCCTGGAGAGATTGGCAACAAAGAGGATATTTACCTTTCCTCATCCATGCCTCCGCCACCCTGCCAATCCCCCCTTTCCTCTTTTGTTTCCACTTTAAACATATCTGGAGAGACTGGCCATTTATTATTTCCTCCAACAGCATGCCAGTCTTTCCTCCCTTCCGTTTCGGGCAAATTTAATAAATCATGGTGGCATACTTGGAAGAATGGCATATATGGGTGGGCACCGGAGAATCTTCTGTTGTTTTACAGCTCCAGTCCTTTTTCCGGTGCCTGCCCTTCCTCTCCAATACAAAAACAATTAAATACATTATTATCATTTACTATACGATCCGAAAGGGTTGGAGCTGTAAAATATGGAAGAAACGGAAATAAAAGAGATATTGGAAAAAGTAGGGATATTCGGGAGGATGGTTCAGGCTGGGCCTATGGTTTCAGCATACGACCTTCTGACGACCATTTATCTGGAGATAAAGGACTGCAAGGACGTAGAGGAGGCAAAGGACAAGATTGCAGAGTATATGGGTTCAACACAGGAGTTCATGAAAGAGAACATGAAAGTGGCATTTTTAATACTGAAATAAACCAAAATACCCCCACTTTTTCCCTCTTTTTTTGTCAAAAAACGTACCCATCCCCCCACCCATCCCCCTGTCAAAAAACCAACGGAAGTGAACAGACCATGCTTTGTCAAAAAAAGACCATCCGTTGTCAAAATTTTGACAAACTTTTTGACATAGCCGTGGAGGTGCCCCGAAATGGCTGATGTATCGTTGCCCGTCCGCATAGCCAAAATTGCAGCAGATGGGTATGGTGCATCCGCAATTTCAAAGAAAATTTATGGCGACAATAAATTCAGGGAAAAGGTCAATTACCATCTTAAGAAACTCGTAAAAAAGCATGTTTTAAGACCTATCCTCAGCAAGAAAAGCAGAAGAAATCCCATGATTTATACACGGGGCGATGACTTTTGGAAATACATAAACACACACCCGAAAGCGGACGAAAACGGAGACCATGGGGGATGGTTCAATGTCAAAAATAAGCCCGAGGGTCATAACTATCAATATTCATTCAAAGTTCTGACCCCGCCCCGCCGCCGTGTTCCCTGGCAAAAAGTATGGTGCCCCAACAACCCCGGGGCGGATACGGAGGCAATAAAGCGGGATATCCAACCCAGCCCGGAACGGTACGGCAGCGACATTCACCGTATCTGGAAGATGCATCCGGGCGATGACACGGAGAAGGACGTAACGGTAAAAGAGGATATAGGAAAGAACAGCCACACCATTGTCATCATGATGCATCCGGAACAGTTTGACAACGGGCACGATTTGAAACAGCTCGACAAGATAATGATGGACAGGGCGATTCAGGTTGCAGGCATGCTCCGCCGTTTCGGATACGAACTCCAGTTGAAATTTAATAGTGGGCCCCACTACGCATTCCCTGTACCGAGGGAAATCGCCGAGATAGCCATGAAATATAACATCCGCACGCCCGACTCGTATTTCGATACCAGCAACAGCAACAGCCCGGGTATGGGTCACATGGAGACACGGCAGAGAAAAATAGCAGAGGGATGGATAAATGCCTCTGATGACATCGGCGAACTCAAGGAAATAGTGAAAGAGCAGGCAAAGACGGTACAGATATTAAATGTAGATTTGCATCAACAGCGGGAGTTTGCAAGGGCATCGGTGAAATTCAACACCACGATAATACAATTCCTCACTTCGCTTGTCAAGGACGGCGTAATAGACGAGAGTGTCCTGTCAAATATAGCATCACAGCCGGAGCGGGATGCGGACACCGGCAAACCCGGCGTGGAGGTGGCATAAATGGTGTGGAAACTATTATTGGGTCTGTTGTGGATATTTATTATTTTGATGGTTCACGAAAGCAGCCACTATATTCCTGCATTCCTATTTGGCAGCAACCCCGAATTTACGCTGAATAAATGGGGCCCTGCCGTCAAAATAAATAAGAATTTATCACCTTACCAATATTTGGTAGTCCTTTTAGCTCCACTTGCCCCTACAACAATCGTTTGTATTGGATTCCAAACATGGATTTTAGAGGGATTACAGGCAACAACTTTAAATGGTTATATCGGGCTGGGAATAATCCTCTCTATTCTTATAAGTGGTATTGATTTATGGTATTCTGCCAAGACAATATGTTATGGATTTAAAGCCAAAAGAAAGGAAGTACCATTGATAGTATTTGCGACAGGTAAAAAGAAGGATGAGGAGGTAGCATAATGAAAAAATATTTATCTCACGGTATGGGTGTGAACTCAACGGCACTAATGCTATTATTAGAGGATGAAGGACATGAATTTGAAAGCGTATTTGCCAATCATGCCGGGGACTACCCGGAAACCTATGAGTATTTGGGCTATCTTAGAAGCCAAGGGCATGATATAACTGAGATAATTCCAGACGAATCTGGGTGTTCAACCTTAGAGGAATATTGTCTAAAATATCATATTGCACCGATGAGGATGCGAAGATGGTGTACGGACAAATTCAAAATTCGACCAATGCACAAATATTTTGAAAAACCATGCACTTGTTATATCGGAATATGCAAGGATGAAGAAAAGAGGGTGTATAATGCCAAACCAGTTCAAGGAATAACAACTATTTACCCACTTATTGAGCAAAATATTACTCGGAAGGATTGTATTGAAATTATACAGAAGCATGGGTTGAAGGTGCCCCCAAAAAGTGGATGTTGGCTCTGTCCATTCATGGGGAAAATCGAAGTTAGGCAACTCATGTTAAATCATCCTGACTTGTATGAAAGGAGAAAGAGAATAGAAAAACAAATTAGAATTAAGGATGGTGGTAAACCAATTTTCTTAGGTGATAAACCAATAGAAGAAATTAGTATGGAAAATATACCAACGATAGAAACATTTTTGGAGGTGTAATAATGCAATCCGAAACAATACTGCCGATGCCAGAATCGCTTGCATCTTTCATAATGGTAGAGAAAGAACGATACAAAAAAATACAGCGATTGAAGGAGGAGAGGGCTTTTCTTTTCAAGCTTATACGAAATCGTTTTACCCCCGAAGGTATGGCTAAGATGAAACAGCGTAGGAAGGAAATAAGAAGACTCTCCATCCTAAACAGTGCCTTATTCAGATATGGATGGATGGTTAAACTCGAGCTAATGTCGTTAGAGGAAGCAACCTTTATCATAAATTATATATCTAAAGAATTAGAAAAGGAGGTGCAGTAATGCCAATACTTACTCTATTGGTAATTCTGGCCGTTAGCTTTGTTGTATATGAAAGCGGTTTGTTGGCATACTTTTGGAAAAAAGACGGAGGCATTGATTAAATGACCCAATCAACCCTTTTCGGTTTCGTCCCCTCGAGTTTGCCCATAAACTCGAGGGCTAGGGTACACACAAAAACCCCATCCTCCGTCACCGGCGACTGGTCCCCCCTGCCGGTCCGCATCCCCAGAGTCCGCTTCGCTCTGGAAGTCCCGAGGGAGGAATGCCGGGACCCGAGGTACAATAATGAATGAAACAATCCCATTTCCAAAAAAGAAATACAAAACAATCCTTGCAGATCCGCCTTGGCCATATCGTAATATTAAGACAGGGGGCAGTATGAAAAGCGGAAGTGCTTACAAATACCAAACCATGTCGCTAAAGGATATTTGCGACCTGCCCATAAATGAGATTGCCGATAAGGATTCTGCATTATTTTTATGGGTAACTTGCCCAATGATGATGGAGGGCATAAAAGTAATCGAGGCGTGGGGCTTCAAATATAAAACAAAGATATACTGGAGAAAAATAATGTCATTGGGGATGGGATTTTGGTTTAGAGGGCAAGTTGAAGAGTTATGGCTGGGGATAAAGGGAGATGTCAAAGCATTCAGAATCCAGAAGGCTAACGTTATTCAGTCTAAAGCAGAAAGCCATTCCAAGAAGCCTAGAAAAGCTTATGAATATATCGAAGCGACGGGTTTACACCCTAAGATCGAGTTATTCGCCAGACAAAGAAGACCCGGCTGGGACGCCTGGGGGCTGGAAATAGATACAACCAGCCTGTTAGTTCCTGTCCCGGGCGAAAGCAATGCTTCCAATTTGTTATGCACGAAGGATTGCCTGAAAGCCGGCATCCCCATGAAAAGTTATGACTTTCCGATTCCCACGGGAAAAGGCAAATTCAGCACGAAAAAGGGGGTTAAATGCCTAAAAAAGACATAAAAAATAATGAACTTTCCGTTTCCCGCCACAAAAAGGAAAGTCTGACGTTTGAAGAATTACAGCGTGTTATTGCAGTATGCGAGAGTCTGGAGGACAAGGCACTAATTGAATTGGCCGTCACGACAGGCATAAGGCGTGAGGACATCGTGGCCATAGAGCTGTCGAACATAGACCTCGAAAGGCGGACACTCACATTCTGGGAGGAAAAGAAGGATAGATGGTGGAATGTCGCGTTAGAGCCAGAAGTAGTCCAGACTTTGCAAATGTTCATTAATCAGAATCCCAACCGAAAACTTCTTTTTAAGTTCTCGGGAAGGACAGCATACAACAAATTCCAAGCATTATTGAAAAAAGCAGGCATAACAAAACATCTTCCTTTTCATGCTTTACGCCGCTCATTTATCCGCTTGAGCAAAAGGATGGGCCGTGACATTCGTTTCGTGATGGATCAGACGGGGGATACTGCCAGGGTTATCATAGAGGAATACGAGGGCTACGATGTCGATGAATTGGCAGAGATGACGCAGCAGGATGGAATCTTGAAAAGATTATCTAAAAGCGAGTTGAATTATGAAAATTAGGAAAAAAGGAAAGATACCTAGATCACTAACGTGGCTAGATTCTATTAAACTCCTAAGATGGGGCATGTCCCATCCAGAGGAGGCACTAGACCTTACTACCGCCATCCGTGACGTTATGACGAATAAAACAGTCGATCCTGGGACCATGAGAAAAATAGAGGATATATTGGCAGTTCCCCGGGGTGAGCTCTTTGACTATGGTGCATGGGAGCTCACTGAGGGGATACGATGTTCTAAGTGTGGTAATAGTGACTCTAAGTCATTCACATTCATCCTGACTGGTCATAAACATGGATCCGCTCATATAAAATGCTCTGTATGCGGGCAAGAGCTACAAATTACAAAAGCACTCTGGGCAAAAGTTGTGGGGGATGATATACACGAACGAAAATAATGCTTCTGGGGCTATAAAAATATTGGGGGGTAAAAAAAGAGTTGCCAACCCCTATATGGTTAGATACTTGACCATATTAACAGCCTTGGATGCATCTAGGGAAGGTCATCCTTTTGTTATTTCTGATATAATCAAGTTGGCTAATAGGTACAGATTAGAGATATCTCACCGGAGTAATGTCTGGGAAAAACTGGAACGTATGGCGGATGCTGGAATATTAGAGAGATTGACTCCTAATGGTTATGGTAAGGGCCGCATTACAGGCGTTAGATATCAGCTGGGTACAATAGCTTTAACAATATTTGAGAAAGAAGATATAAAGGTACATAATGACTGATGCTTTGAAGTGCTGGTATACAAATCATAATATGGGATCTGTACTAGTATGGCTTTTCTATTCTCCCATCCTTTTTTTTTGTGGCCTCTACTATCTTTTGCTTCTATTTTCATGTGGTGCTGATAACTTAACATCAATAACCCGATATTATTATCCTGTTTGGAATGTATGGATAGGGGCCATACTGGCCATAGTATCCATGATCTTTTCAGTGCTTATGCTTATTGACACTATACAGCTCTATCACAAAAAAATGAATATTCAAGAGAACTGAAAATATGAAATGGAAAAGAGCTTGGAATATACAAAGAACACTAGAGAGACGCTGGACGGCATTAAATCCTGATCAACGTGGTGTTATAATTGTAATGGCTGCCTGGGCTCTTGTAGTAAGAATGTGCCTTCCATTGTGCAAATATATCCAGGACACTTTACTGCTGTTAATTGGAAGCACCTGTTCATTGTTAGTGGTACTGGTATTGATACAACGTGGCTTATTGGATAACTAAGTTTATCGCAATGGCTATTAGATACAAGATTATAACGCTTTATATACTCACCGAAATATTATGAAGATTATATTTTCAATTATAGATGTTTGCAAATGCTTTATTTTATAGAAGAAACCCCGCTTAACAATCTATATTTTCCATGTCATTTTATGTGGTCCATTGAACTGAATTAATCGGAATTTCCTAAGATAGCCTATGATATGTATTATACAGGGTCAGAAGTGTATATATTAGGCAAACTTTGAAATTGATATAGGCATATCTGCAGTATCTTTGTCAATATTACTGATATCAGTAATATAGTAAATTATATAACTTCTATGACATTTATATAATATTATGGCAGACAGTTCACGTCTATACATACGTCATTTTAGGTCAACAAGTGGAGGTTCAGGTGGTAGTGCAGGGAGTGGAGGTTCAGGTGGTAGTGCAGGGAGTGGAGGTTCAGGTGGTAGTGCAGGGAGTGGAGGTTCAGGTGGTAGTGCAGGGAGTGGAGGTTCAGGTGGTAGTGCAGGGAGGCCAACAAGTGGAGGTTCAGGTGGTAGTGCAGGGAGTGGAGGTTCAGGTGGTAGTGCAGGGACTGGCAACAAAGGTTCTGGTGGAGGTTCAGGTGGTAGTGCAGGGAGTGGAGGTTCAGGTGGTAGTGCAGGGACTGGCAACAAAGGTTCAGGTGGAGGTTCAGGTGGTAGTGCAGGAAGTGGAGGTTCAGGTGGTAGTGCAGGGAGTGGAGGTTCAGGTGGTAGTGCAGGAAGTGGAGGTTTAGGCGGCGGTGCAGGGACTGGCAACAAAGGTTCAGGTGGAGGTTCAGGTGGTAATGCAGGGAGTAGAGGTTCAGGTGGTAATGCAGGGAGTAGAGGTTCAGGTGGTAATGCAGGGAGTAGAGGTTCAGGTGGTAATGCAGGGAGTAGAGGTTCAGGTGGTAGTGCAGGGACTGGCAACAAAGGTTCAGGTGGAGGTTCAGGTGGTAGTGCAGGGACTGGCAACAAAGATTCAAGTTCAGGTGGTAATGCAAGAAAATCATCTATCCATAAGATCACTCCCATGCATACTCCCACTGGTGGTTTCCCATCACCCACAGATGTACTCACTCCTGTAGGTGCTCAAATCGCTGCATCTAAAGGTCTTATCACTAATGTTAATACTCCAAAAAAGACTACTCCATCTATCCATAAGATCACTCCCATGCATACTCCCACTGGTGGTTTCCCATCACCCACAGATGTACTCACTCCTGCAGGTGCTCAAATCGCTACATCTAAAGGTCTTATCACTAATGTTAATACTCCAAAAAAGACTACTCCATCTATCCATGAGATCACTCCCATGCATACTCCCACTGGTGGTTTCCCATCACCCACAGATGTACTCACTCCTGCAGGTGCTCAAATCGCTACATCTAAAGGTCTTATAACCCCATCACCCACAGATGTACTCACTCCTGTAGGTGCTCAAATCGCTACATCTAAAGGTCTTATCACTAATGTTAATACTCCAAAAAAGACTACTCCATCTACCCCCATCACGCAAGAAATTAACAAAGTAAATAGCAATATTTCCGAGGGGTACCAAGTTAGGCATACACTCATATCTGCTCCAGCTGATACAGAATATACGATAAATGGCAAGGTCTACACTCGAGATGAGGCTGTAACCTATTTGGATAAGAATCTGGGTAGCATGGAGAGTTACCAATCAGATTTATGGGCTCGTAAAAACGAGGGTTACACCTTCATCACATCAAATAAGGACGGTACTATATCATTTGGCGGTAAACGTGATACATCCTTAGATTTTAGCAGAGGCGAAATAGGAAAAATAGAGCGTGGCTCAGAGCATCTAAGTGGTGGTAATAAAATAATTGGCGGCATACTTAGTGGTGTCTCAAAATTTGGTTTCGGCGCAATTTCTACCTTGGCTGCCACTGGTGAGATATTGGGCAAACCCATAGCTAAAAAAATATATGGGGATAAATTTGACTCAAACCGGCATTACGTTTCTGTTTTTGATTTTGCATTTGAGCCTCTTGGTTTGTCTCCTAAAGGTAGCATTGATATCATGCTAGATAACCCTGCCTTTCTGGGTGGTGGTGTGACAACTGAAATAGGTATGGCACTAGCTATTGGTCAAGGTGCTAGGTTAATCAGTACCCCCACTAAAACAGTCACACAATATGCTAGCAGAGGCGGGCAATTTGTCAAAGTGGGCACTAAAAAGATTAAAATGGTGCCAGTTTCTCAGGCATTTTTAGATGCTAGTACTACTACTGGTAGAAGCGTTAGTGATGATGTTATAAGGGCAGCTGCATCCGTCAGTGATGATCTAACCCGTGGAGCAGGATTAACTGATGACATACTTATGGGCAGCAGTAAATTGGGGGGTGGGGCTGCCGATGATGTTATAAGGGCAGCTGCATCCGTCAGTGATGATCTAACCCGTGGAGCAGGATTAACTGATGACATACTTATGGGCAGCAGTAAATTGGGGGGTGGGGCTGCCGATGATGTTATAAGGGCAGCTGCATCCGTCAGTGATGATCTAACCCGTGGAGCAGGATTAACTGATGACATACTTATGGGCAGCAGTAAATTGGGGGGTGGGGCTGCCGATGATATCATACGGGTGACTCAAAAGGGTGGCAGCTCTGGCATGATTGATGATATGATAAGAGTAGGTAAAGAAGCGGCCGGAGCAACTGATGACACTATTAAAGGTGGATTCCGGGCCAAACAAGTGATAGTGAAAGGAGCTGAATCTGTAACTAAAGGTAAATACTATGTACCCAGAAAGATATACAATTTATCATTTCCCTCTGCTGATGATCTCGCCAGAGGCAGTATGAAAGCAGGCAGTACAGGAACTAAAAGGGTTTTGAATCCATTAATGAGGGCGAGAGGTTTCACTAGGTACACGCCAAATAAAAATTGGGTGCTCCCTTCTATGGCCCCAGCAACAAAGGAGGCTACGTCCAAAGTAATTGTTAAACCTACAAGGTTTTTGTTATCATCAGGTACCGATGACATAGCAAAAAGCTCTGTGGTTGGTTATGATGCTGCAATGAAACAGACTGGCAAAGTGATAAAGACAGGCAGAATAATTGGCAGACGCTCACCCAGACTCACCCAAGCTTTACGTTTAAGCTATGGTAGCGTATCAGATGTTGGGATACCAGGGCGTGGTGGCATGGGAATATCAACGAGGAGTGTTGGTGGTGCTGGGGGTCTGGCTGATGATATAACTAGAGCCACAGGCAAGACTGCTGTTAATCTATACAACAACCCAATATTACGGGGTGGGGGGTTGATTGATGATATAACTAAAGGTCTGGGCTCTGCCACCAAGCTTGCGGGTAGAACTGGTAGTAGGCAAGTTGCAATATCATTGCAAGATGTTGCCAGGGAAACTATTAAACGGACGGCTACTCGCATGCCAAATACGATGCTTACTGGCGCATCTCAATTAAGCCCAGCAGTTATGGCCGGGACAGTACTCCTAAATTTGGGTAGCACTCAAGCTGTTGCCAAATTAAACAACCCCTCACGTCTGATGCCTGTTGATCGGCAAGTATCTCAAATACCATTTATATCTCCAGTCCCACCTATATTTGAAGATGCTATAGATTTAGCCGCCGCTACTACTCAACAACAAATACTGGTGAGAAAGCCTGCCCATGAACAGCAACAGCAACTCGTACCCCCTCCTTTACAAGAACCCCCAGAATCAAACCAGAGATTGGCTCCTGTTATCCAAGTGCTTGATACAGAACAACTCTATGAGGTTCCTCTTGCCGTAACCCCCAAGTCTGTCCTTATCTCTCCAGCACCAAACATTATCTCTCCAGCACCAAACATACTTGATCCCATCAATATTCCAATCCTTGCCGATTCATTAACTCCACCAATACCCAACGTATTCACTCCTATCCCTCATACAGTAATAGAAACTATACAAACTCCTGTCACTACTGCTGCTTTTGTGCCGCCTATCCCTATCGCCAATCCGGTTTCCCGGGGTAAACCTTTTATAAACATTCCATGGTGGCTAAGATCGGGACAGGGTCAAGGGGGTTTAGGTGGCTTTACACCCTGGAACCGGCTCATTGAAAATAAGGCAGTATTTAAGCATAGAGTGGGTAGTTTTTGGAGGCGGTGAATATGAGTTCATACACCCCTTCGAAATTTTTGGCCGCTTTATTCATAGGAGGAGTTTGCTGGGCAATCTTTGATTTGGCACTCACTCCTATCTGGGGATATGGTACACCAGGAACAGACTGGAGCTTTTTTAATGGTTTTTGGCGACTGGGTGTACCAATAATAATAACGATATGCAGTGGCATCTGGCTTACTATTCAGGGATTAGCGCAACGTAAATTAGCAGGTGGCTAAATGATAGCAGCTATAATATTGTATGTAATGAGTGTTTTTACAATCATTATGATTTACATGGTGGCCACTCCTACAGTGTTCAGTACCTTAGATGCCATAGCTAGTGCCTATGTGGGTACACATACTGGCTGGATAAATTGGTTTATTGGTACAGCCTTAAAGACAGGGTACACTCTGGTATTTGTCATTATGCTTGCAATCGTAACTTGGCAGATATTTATGAAATCCCAGGAAACTGAAGTAGTATACTCTCAGAAGATGTTATAATATGTGGACTAAAAAATACTCACAATATGAATAAAATGAAAAGAAAACTAAGATCATCATTAACGATTTTTCTGTTGGTATCCTCATCATTTATTATTGTCTCAACTTTTACACCTATGATCAAAGTAGCAAACGCATCATCAACAACAATTTATGCTGAAACAAGCGATAACTATATCTATTATACTAATGCTGATTGGAACAATACTCGTGATGCATCAAGTGGTACTCTTGGTAATGTAATTCTTAACTATAAAAATCTTGCAATGTCTGTAAACACAGATTATGAAATATATCGTTCTTTTTTCATGTTTGATACTTCATCTGTTCCAAGCAATTCAACAATTACAAATGTTTATCTGAATGTTTTTGGGTATTCTAATGCTGATAGTTCTGTTTGTGTAATGAAAGGAACACAAGGTGATGCTCTTGCATCTGATGAGTTTGGTGCTTTTGAAGGTAGTGAATATGGTCATATCTTATGGTCAGCAAGTCAGTACAACAATATATCTTTTAATTCTCAAGGTCTTAGTGACATAAACAAAACTGGCATAACTTATATTTGTTGTAGAGAATATGAACATGATTATCTTAATAGTACTCCGTCTTCTGCATTTTCTAATGGTTGTTATTATGCAAATCGCGGTGGTGGTTATGCACCATATCTAGTTGTGTGTTATTATATAACTAATACTCCTATACAAAGTAATGAAAATCCAACTAATAGTTCAACAGATGTAAGTCGATCAACTACTCTAAGCATAAACATTTCTGACGCTGATGGTGACAATATGAACATAACCTGGCTGATTTATAATAGTGGCTGGGTGGAAATAGGCTCCAATAACAGCGTATCCAATGGCACATATACTTGCAGTAATACCAGCTTGATAACTAGCAGCAATACTACTTATTATTATAGAGTATTAGTCTCTGATGGCACTGCAACATCCAATGAAACCTATCATTTCACCACCTCGGTTAATGATATCCCAACCGCCACTTGTTTATTACCCAATAGTGGCTGCGATATCATCCCACCCCTGCTGAGATATAACATCTCTGATCCTGAAGGAGATCTTATGAATATAACTATTTTATACAATGATTCTGGTAGCTGGGTAACTCTAAAAACTTATACAAGTGTTGGCAATGGTACATACAACACTACCAATACCAGCCTGATGAATAGCTATGACACCACTTATTATCACAGGCTCCTAGTTTATGATGGTTACAGCACTTTCAATACTACCTACCAATTTACCACAAATACTGTTCCAAACCAAACATCTGAGATTCCCATAAATGGCAGCACCGAAATATCTCCACAACCATCTCAGCCTACTCTAAGCATAAACATTTCTGACGCTGATGGTGACAATATGAATATAACATGGCTAATCAACAATAGCGGCTGGGTAGAGGTCGGCTCCAATAACAGCGTATCCAATGGCACATATACTTGCAGTAATACCAGTTTGTTAAGTGGTTACTTGACCACATATTATTATAGGATTTTAGTTGTTGACTTATATCAGACCACCAATGAAACCTATCATTTCACCACCCGGGATAACTTGGAGCCATCTCTGGGCACCATTTCTCCGTCTAACGATACTAACGTGAGCATTGCAGATACTGTCACACTCTCATGGTCTGCCACTGATGCAGACAATCACAGTATCACCTATACTGTTTATTGGGGTGCGAGTGGCAGCAGTGATCTACTTCTCTCCAATACCACCTCCACATCTCTCAACTTAGGCACCTTGGATGCTGGCACTTATGAGTGGAATGTGACAGCCTATGATGAGATGGGAGCAAGCAATACCAGCAGCACACTAACACTGAATGTATTGAATATGACTTATGACTGCAATGTATGGCTCAAACATGAGGAAGATTTCACCAATTATGCGCTTAAAGAAAAGTATACCTACACCCTCAAAGTATTTTTTGATAATCGCACTTGCACCTATAGCATTTCAAACAATGGGTTCAGCAGCTCTATAAATTATAGTTGGGGTCAAGATCCAGAATACATGAGACTTTTGATATTCCCTAATGATACCAGCGGATATATTGACTACTACCGGGGCAGAATACCTGTAGATCGTGATAGAATAGGTAACAACTATACATATAACATCACCTTTTTTGTACCGAAAAATGAGAGCACATTGGCTAGGTACACTTTCACTTTGGATGATAGGAGTGGCAATTTTAGACCGCCAGATACTTGGATAAGGATATATAATTATAATGAAACTGGTGACATTGGATATATCCATGAGGATTATTTCACGGTAGATCTCACTATGACAGCATACCTGCTCTACAATAGCAGATATTATAACCAAATACGGAATGGAGATGTCATCTACCAAGATAACAGGATTATAGATGCCAGTGATGTTACTGAGCAGACTATTATTATTTACCCGTATCTCCCTGATATGTTGAGTTTTTACTGGGATATTGTAGAGTTGGCTGGATATCATGACGGAAATAATATCATGTTTAGTTATGTTGATAATCATGCCGTTACTCAGTGGGTGAACATCTCTATCTATGAAAGCTATAATGGCACTGACACCTTGATCTATTCTACTAATCTCAGTGGTAATACTATAACGATGTCATTGGGAGGTTACAACACCAGCAGATACCACTATATAGATGTATTTTTCAATCACAACGAATTGGGTACTAAAACGGTGAGATTGCGAATATCTCCTGGATATGATAACCCCATTAGCCCGGGAGATGTTGAAGCATACATTGTGTTTTTTCTGGGCACAAACCCCATAGGCACTTGGCTGAATATCATAGCAGGGCTAGTTATTATGGCGGTTGTTCTTATATTCACAGGGAAAGAATACGCCTTTATGGGTCCTATCTCTGCAGCCTTGGTCATATTTCTCCTGCAGCGGCTGATAGGATTTAATGGTATAAACAGTACTGTTGCTGGTTTCCTTGGTATCATAGGTATTATGGGTGCTCTCCGCAGGGGAGGTAAATAAAATGGCTAAGAGCTACAATATTTTTATGTTTTTGGTAATGCTTAACCTCAGCTTTGGAGTGCTGGGGGGACTTCATATATTCCTAGAGGGTAGTATGCCATCAGCAGCAGATATAGAAAATCCAATAAACACCAGTCTGCTTGCAGTGTTCACCAGCTTGGTAACGGGTGGTAGTGCAGTAGGGCTGGCTCTGGCAACAAGAAGTATGACTCCCTTGGGTCTGGGTGCCTTTGCTAGCGTATTTATCGTACAATTTGTATCCATTGCCGCCATCATTAAAAGCTATGGGGTAAGCGATTCTCTCCTAATATTTATCCTGGTGCCTATAGGTTTCGTATTTGTTGCTAGCCTCATCCAAATGGCGACAGGTATTAGCCTGAAGGGGATGGCATGACCCCATTGCCTTTCCTCCTGGCTGCCTCCCTTGACTTCAATATCACTCAGCTTTACACCAATTTCTGGGGATTCTTTTTTAATCCCTATACTAGCGTCATGGGACACCTTTTTTATCCTATAATATTTACTTTTCTATTAGGTTATTCGTATATAAGGGGGGGCAACAGCATAACACTACTAACCCTAATAGTAGTATTTTTTGGCCTGTACGGAAGTGCTTTTTATGCCTATCCTGATCTCATGTTTATTTATGTGGCAATAGCCGCCTTGGCTTTAGCTTGTCTGGGCTATAAACTCTTAGTGGAGGGGGATTGATGCCCAGTATTATATATGATGGTTACAGAGCACAAAGCTCTATAACAAATCTAGGTGATAAAAAATGACACGACGAGGTTATGGAAAAAAAGACGGCTCTAAAAGAGGTCGGAAAGATGGTGGGAGAGGTAGAAATAGGACTACAAAGTGTAGGCATCCTGAGAAAAAGAAAAAAAGGTGAAAAAATGGGTAGACTAATAAAAAAAATTCAAGGGGCTATGTCCCCTGAAGCAAGAAAAAAGAGAGCCGAAGATAGAACTGCCAAGAGTATAGCTCGCATTAATGCTGAAACAATGAGGCTGAAAACTCAGCTAAATAAGCAGAAACCCCTTATCGCTGCTCAGACTGCAAAGGCAAATGCTGAAGCTGAACTGCTGAAAGCACACACCCAGCTGGCCAAACAGAGGGCCAGAGTTGCCAAGTACAAGACAGACCATACTCCACCATATAATAGCGTTACCTCTTTTTTGAATAATATGAATAAGAATATAGGCACTAAACCTGGTGCGGGGGCTGGAGGCTCCATATTTAGGGACCCGTTCGCTCCTCCTCCTCCTCTAAAAAAGGCCCCCTCGCGTAAAAAAAGACGGAGATAACCATGTTACAGGCTAATGCCACGCTCCTTATCCTACTTGCATTTGCATTTTTTGTGCTAAGTATTGTATGCTTTCACAAAGAATGGTTGCTGGATGTACCGTTAGCCTTCGTATCTGGCGTGCTATTTGTCATTGCTAGTGCTGGTACTATGATAATAGATATACCATATCAAGTGCTCGTAAACGGTTCAGTAGAGGTCGGAGTACAGCAAATAAACACATATCCTCTTAACTGGGTATGGCTGTTTATGGCCGGTTTCTCATTATTATGGGGTATGTTCACGTTACTGGATGATTATTTACCTGGCAACCCTGTAACTCAGTGGAAAGAAAATATTAACATCTGGAAACAAGGCGAAGATGTTGGGCCATGGAGGGGTCCTGGCCTTGGCAAAAGATAACATTATGAGACTCCAAAAAACAGGAATCCCCTACTCCATAAATTTGAATGGGTTAAAGGGTAGCCATAGGGTGGTAGTAGATAAGCCTGAATATGTATTAGTCTTGGAGCGCATAGCCAAAGATGGTGTTGCACCCATCACATCTAAAATGTCTAGAGATATTTTTAAAGTGCAATCAATAAAACAACTGCATGACATGGGTTTGCTCTTTGCTGCAACTGATCGCAAGCTGGGCCAGAGCTTAATAGGTATCAACCCTATGCTGCAAGCGGCAGGCCTGGTCTGTAACCTGGTGATTAAAAAACCCAACCCAGAAGGCATAAAAAAAGCCAATAACGGCAGAGGTAAATTAAGACCTAGATTTGTTTTCCATGTTCTTTAATGGAACTTTAATAGATTTAATTGGTGTGTGTTAACATTTAGCATTTATATACGCCATTCCAGCTGGTACTTTTGGCGAAAACCATGAATGTATTAACAAAATACCTAAGAAAGATGGAAAATAACCAGGCTCTGGCAAACGCAATACTCACTGTCGTTGTGAGTATTATGTTAGTGGCTGTGGGTGCCTTTGTGACATTCACTTTCACCGATGTAATGCGGCAAGCCAGTACATCCAATGCTACCAATGATACATTGGATCAAGTGGAAGAAACCAGCAGCAATGCCTTCAACTTGCTCTTGGCAGCTGTCATCATAACTATAGCGGTGACACTGATAGGAGTGGTCTACTACGGATTCTTCAGACGACCTGGTGACGGTGGATCCGGCCTGATGTGATAGCCCTCTTCCCCTCTTTCTCTTTCTGAGGTAAAAAAACATGACAAAAAATATATTGGCAAGGTTACAAAATAACCAGGCTCTGGCAAACGCAATACTCACTGTCGTTGTGAGTATTATGTTAGTGGCTGTGGGTGCCTTTGTGACATTCACTTTCACCGATGTAATGCGGCAAGCCAGTACATCCAATGCTACCAATGATACATTGGATCAAGTGGAAGAAACCAGCAGCAATGCCTTCAACTTGCTCTTGGCAGCTGTCATCATAACTATAGCGGTGACACTGATAGGAGTGGTCTACTACGGATTCTTCAGACGACCTGGTGCTGGTGGCGGATCTGGCCTGAATATGTAAACCTCTTTTTCTCTTTCTCTTTTTTTTATTCGTCCTAATTAGCATACAACATTTATATACCTATATTAGACTATAATCTTGGATGCACCCCAGAGATAAAATGACAGTCAGTGTCTACATTGATGCTGGTTTGGCTGAACAAGCTACCAACCTACCCAAAGGTGCTATCAGCAGAATAACAGAGGAGGGGTTGAGATTGGTATTGACTAGGCAGAGATGGAGACTGACAGGTGACGCACTCATGGGACTGGTTATAATATCGCTGGGAGGGCTGTTTATCGTGCTATCCACGCTATTTGTAATGACGGGGTTATCAAACCCCTTGGTGACCGTCTCCTTGGTATGTAGCGCCGTATTAGAGCTGTCTGCAGGCACTTGGGTGCTGTTTAAGGAACTATCTGTCGTCTCAAATTTCAATAAAATGGTTAAGGAGGTGAATCCTGATGAAACAACCCATTAACCCAGCTGCTTATGAATTGGCTGCACAACAGGCACAACAAGCTGGTAATATTGCTGGGGTGCCCGCTGGGCAATTACCTGACCTATCTATGCAACAAGAGCAAGCTAAAGCTATGGCTGATGGCCAGATACCACCCAACCCTTATGGTAACTATGCTGGTATGCCGCATATTGAAGGGGGTGAAATGGTCAGCGATACTGTGAGTTATTTACTAAGTCTCCATGTACCTCTCCCCTATCGTGACGAATTTCACAAATGGCTGCTTCTAGTAAATAAAGTGGCAGCCACTGGCTACATAGAGCGAGATGATTTATGGTGCTTTATTCTTTTATTCCGGATAGTGAGAGGCTGGTACAGGCTGGGTGATTATAAAAGTGCTAGGGAGTACAGTGCAGAATTTCTGTTTATTCTTAATCTTACCAAGAGCGTTAAGGGTGCGTTCTTGCAGTGGATGAATACGGTCAGGCAAGAGAAGATAACTTCCTTCCCTGAATTGCAAACTAAACAAAAAAAAGGTTTTTTAGGTAGAATATTCGGAGGTAAATAAAATGGTACCAGGATTAATACTAGGGATACAAGGAGCTGGATTGGGCTTTGCCTTTATAGGCTATATGATGTGGCAGCAGTACTTTATTACTGTACAACAGGCTCTTGTTATGGCCATTTTTGGATGTGTGATTACAGTCATAGGCGGTCTTGCCAGCTGGATATTGGATCATGTCAAGGGTACCGTTCTCCTTAAAGATAGTGATCAGCCAGGACGTTACCTGATTTGGCACATCAGCAGGGGTGGAGTGATGCAACCAATGTGGGGATACCGTACCCCTCAAGGACAGATAGGTATTAAGGGCAAGGGCATGTTTAGGGATAGGGGCGAGGGGGCCAGTATCTGCTGCGGGCATCCTTCACGGATGGTATTTGAAACCATAGGGGCCACACTGGACCCTCAGATGTTAATAGCCATTAATGAAATTATGGCCAAATATGGCGTGGATACCATATATCAAGCTCGAAAAATGTCTGAAATTATTACTAGATATAATGGTAGCAGTGATGATGATCTAAAAAATGCTTTAAATGATGCTGGGTTTAATCCCGATCCTGTACTCATAGATAGGGAATATAACAAAAAACTCGCCGTTATTGCTAAAACCTATTTTGATTTGAGAAAGAATTATGCAACCAAGACCCAAACAACACCATCAGAGGCGGTAATATGAAATATAAAACAGCCGATGAGCCTAACGGCCAAGACGAGCCAATTCCTGATGATGGCCAAAGTTTGTCCCAATGCGAGATAGAAATTAGAAGGGAAGAAAATAATGTAGCTGGGATGCAACGTGATGTTGCAGGATATAAAAAGGCAATCGAACGCACAACCTCAAAGTTCACTGAAGGCAATGAAACTCTGGACGCTATGAGAAAAATGCCGACTAGGAAAGGGATGATGTGGGTAGAAACTGGTGATCTTCACAAGGTAGATTTCTCACGAATAGAAAAATTTATCTCCACTGAGATAACCCCTTTTGATGTGGCAGCTCAAGTAAATTACACAGGTAGTTATAATATGACCTTGGGCAAAAATCTAAAACCATCCCACACCTCTAACTGGGCTCTCCCAATAGGCACCCTTGTAATGGTATTCTTCATTATTATTGTCCTCTTAATGGTAGCCAAGGGGGCATTTTAACGAGGTGATAAAATAAAGAAAGATATGGAACAGGCCATACAGGAGAAAGTAAAAGCAACAGCTCAGTTATTAGTGGAAGGTGAATATGCAGCCAGTATGCAAATCATCAGGCTTACTATCGCTGAGATGAATGATGAGAAAATAACCGAGCTCATGGGACGTAAATTGGATGTCATATCCAAAAAATGCAATGCCATCATTGATGCCGTTAAAGCAGCTCTGGAATCTGAGGAGATAGATGGCCACGTCATCGCCCAGAATCTCAGGTGGCAGTCTGCCATAAATGTACAATGGATGTCTGAGCAATATTACTCCTTCTTTATCAAGGTTCTATCTGAACAGGGATATTACAAACTGACATAGACCAATATCATGTTGCAGACCTCCCGTCGTATAGCTTCCCTGGATCCAGACGATTATATGGAAGTGCATGTAATCGGAAGCAGAGGCAGTGGCAAATCTACATATGCTTGGCAAGTATGTGCAGAAACCATCAGGTTGTTACACCCAGAATGGAAAAAAGGGTCTGACTGGTATTTGAAATATGCCTTTGAAAATAGCTTGGTACATGGTCTCTCTGAGCTTATAGACATCATACACAAGTATAGCAGCGTTATAGAGCCTGAAGATAGGCTAGATGTATTATGGTGGGATGACGCTAGTGTGCATGGCAGCAAGTACCTTTACTATTACGATTTGGAGAATTATATGCTTCTGCAGGGCATGTGGGACACTATTAGATCAGGTATAAGATGTCTCATTCTGACAACACCTGAGCCTGAAGAACTCGCTCCGTTTATCCGAGGCTCCAAAGCCACTTTGGTGAGGGTCACCAAGAGAAGCAATAATGCCTGGAGGCACGCTAAGGCATACGCCAAATACAGGCTACCCATTAGTAGACAATTAAGGGGTGTCCCCATTTACGTTGATGAGTTTAAGGTGCCTGATGGTACTGAGGTATCCAGTATACCCACATCTCTCTATAAGCAATTTAGGCAGAGGCGGGCTAAATATCTGCATGATATCACCTCTAAAATAAAAGCCAGAAAAGATATCACAGAACAGAGAGCATCACTTGCAATGGCCAAAACCACTGTCGCAATAGAGAAATATAAAAAAGAAATTGCAGCACTTAAAGGAGCGGGAGAGGAGATGGTTCAACAATGATTTATTTTAAACTTTGGCAACTAATATTGGCCACTATCCGGGGAGACACCGGCACCAAGCATGTCTTGGAAAAAATTATACTGAAACATCATAAACATTTAGCACTTTTAATAGCTACATCCAGAATAATTTTGGTTGCATTAATTCCATCACTAATACTGTTAGGTATCCTTATGATGGGACTGGCCACTTCCCACTACATAGTCTCCTTGTATGTCTATCATATAATACACTCGAATCCTTGGACTATCATAATTTATATAATAATTACAAGCACATTGGTACCTTTTGTGCTGTCATTTTTGGTTATGCGGCACATGCAAAAATGGTATAACACTGGTTTAACTTTAGATCAATGCAGAGAGATCAAATATAATATAAGGTTGTAAATGTACGATTATGGCGGTGTATTCCGTGAAAAATTAAGTTTTGTGTCTCTTTGGATGGGAGCAATAGCAAGGGCTACAATATCTAGGAGCGAAAGTCCTTATGAGGGATTCCATAATGCTGTAATAGCTCTGGTAGATATTTTAATAGATCCACCCATGGCAGGGGGTGTAGATGATAATACTGGTATAGCAATTAGCATGATACGGCACCAAGTAACTGAATATATAGAGGGTGATCAGTGGTTATGTGACCTTCAAAATGCTATAAACCAATATGAGAGAGACTACACTGTAAAAGTGAAGGGAGTATCCAGAGATCCCACATATACTGTGACTCCCAGATGTACTAAGAGAGAAATAGACGTATTAAAATATGATGTGCTTCTCAGATTTATCTCTCAAACTATTGCTTCTAGTGGATTTGGCCTCACTAGTAAAATGCTTCCCAAAGGCAAAAGCAGCTACTAATAGATGCGGCATGCCGCATGACGTTTGTGCAGTCTGTATGCAAAAACGTATATAGTTTGATAGCAATATACTTACATGGAATGTGCAACGGATGGAACGCTCCTGCAGGAAGTCCCGCAATGTCCCAGTTGCAACTCTCCTTTATTCTGGAATCCCCGGTCAAGACACTGGGAATGCCCCCTGCACGGTGTGTTTGGATAGGGTTATGAAATTACACTATTATAACAAAGTTACGAAGTTATATAGTTATGAAATTACACTATTATAACAAAGTTACGAAGTTATATAGTTATAAAATAAGTATAAAATAGGTTCTAAATGGAACCTGATTAGAACCTTTTTGACATAGATTTTAAGCAAATTTATGCAAATTTATGCAAATTTATGCAAATTTATGCAAATGACTATTCGGGTGTTTTGTTCATCGAAAAGGGGGGTGCGTATGTTATATTTATAAGTAACTGCACCGGGTGCAGTAACATTTATAAATTATGTGCGACACATTGTGTTGGCTACCTTTTGCTATATTCATTAAACATTCAATTCATCGCTGCGTTCAATGCTGCCGTTATATCTGCGTTGATGCTTATTTGCAGTTTTATTTATATAATCTTCTAATCACTCACTGGTTCTGTCCGTAGATGCGGGTGATGGAAAACCCCTGTCGGATTAGCGGGTGATAACACAAATATTATAATTTTCTTTGAGTGTGAAATGATTCTCTTTTCTTTTTAACCTTTGGTGCTTTCTTAAATGTTGCATTTCCTTCTTTATGTCTCAAAAATGGTGGTGCAGAAAATGTTTTTCCGTTTAGTATTTCTTCAATGGTAAGAATCTGGATTTTTGGGTATTTCTCCCCAGTTAGACCTTCAGGTGAATAAAATCCAGCAGTTGCAGCCTCTTTTATCATTGGTTTTGTTGATTCATTAAGTGTCATAAAAACTCCAATTGCTGCTTTTTCACGTTCTACAACTCCTCTCAAATCTCTTATTTGACTGACATTAACATGTCCAGATTTAACTGAAAATATCACCTGTTTTGGTTTGTTATCTGTGGGTTTTTGGTTCTGTCAATAAATTCGAGGCATGAAAACAGGGTGTCGGATGCGAGGCACAAAGAGTTATAAAACACGATTATATTATAATATATGGGTATAGGGAAATACATTTACTCACCATAAATGTGTCATGGGATTATATTCCTATCCCCCTATGCCCATTAAAATTTATATTTCTAATCTACGTCTAAACAAGCCTAGTCCTTTCAAATCTTTTTCATCAATATATTGCTTTGTCTCGAAATAAACCAACGTTTTGTCGCTTTGTTCAATGATTAATTCTCTGTATTTTCTAGTTTCAAATCCAATCCTTTCGCTGTTAAAAAGTGATTGAGATTGTATAGATTTATTATTAATTTGCTCGAAAACTTGAAATGGAATGTCTGTTTCATTTTTTGGATACATTTGCTCTAGTATTGATATGTCGTTTGTTTTAACATAGCCGTAACTAGGATAATCAAAAAGCCTAATAGATGGTCCTGAGCCTTTCTCTTTCATTTTTGCCCAAACATGGGAAGGTAAACTCCGCCTTATATGTTGGTCTCCTAGTGAATCAAATCCTAAACCGAATGTTAGGACATCCTTTGCCCTTATGATAGATGCACCCTTTAACATCCTCCCATAATTCGCATTTATCGCATATAGAAAAGAATTGTCAAGCAATCCTAAGTTTTTGAGGGCAATCATCATTCTTCTTATTTTTGTTCGCATACGGACTGATACTTTTCCTTTAAAATCATAAACAAAGGAAGTGATATCGTTGTTATAATAGAAATCAACTAAGTCTCCAATAAATGTAGATGGAATTGCCTCTGGGATTATGCCCAAAACAGGTTTGTTATTAAGTTGATTAACTGAATCAATACAGCCTTGTAAAAAGGCTTGATAATCACTTATTTTATCACTAATGTCTCGGCTATCATTTTCAAAAAGTTTAGGTAAATAAGGTAGTGGTATAGCATCTGAAAATTCATGTGTTAAATCCATTAAAAAATCAATGCCTTTTTCATTAGGATAACCCTCAGAGTCATATCCAACAAAACACATTGAAGTTTCACTCTCACCAGTTCTTCTTTTTTTTCTATCCAATTCTAAATTTAAAGTCCCCTCATCCCTATCACCTTTTACATATTCAGTAAGGTTTTCTTGATTAAAAGCTTTAAAAATTTCATTTAATCCCGTAACATCATCTTTGATGGTAATATCATTTCTTCTTTTTGATGCATCAAATGCTTTAATCGGCGTTTCAAAACTTTTTCCGCCGATCCGAACCGTTTGCTTTTTCAAAAATAAATCTTCTGCAACACCGAAATCACTAAGATGAATATGTTTAGCCATTTTTTAATTCCTCAAATATATCATCACTTACATGGAATGGTGAATCCTTTATGTCACCAATTAATTTTTGTAAATGATTATCATCAATTAATCCATCTCTTTTAAGAATATCAATCAGCCCGATAGAACCTGTTAATGGTAATCCCAAATTTTTTGCTGCATTTCTTCCAGGAGTTTCATCTATTACGCAATAAAACGTTTCCACTCCGTCATCCACAAATTTTTTAGCTAATGATAATACATTAATTTCTCCATTTCCCAATGACGGAAATCTTCTCCGTATCATTTCTTTATCATTGGGTTCACCATTATATACTTTCTCAAATATCCCAGATAAAAGCATATCATCCAATTCAATTTTTGTTTCATCATCCAATACCTCTCCATAAACTGAGTTTGGAATAATGAATTTTTCCCCATTAGTGTCTAATAATTCTAGATATTTTCTTCCCCTTATCTCCCTAAGAAATAATATCAAGACTGAGGAGTCGAGAATGTTCATATTATGTTATCCTCACTTTTATGCCCCTATCTTTTAATAATTGATAAAATTCAATGTATGGCAATCCAGCAATTTCTGCTCCTTTGCTAATACTAACTTTTCCTTTCAATAACAATGATACTGCGATTCCAACCCTCTTATTCTTTATGTCATGCACAACTATCGATTCAATAGTTTCCTCAGGATAAGTAAAATAAACTAGGGCCAATGCTTCATTAGTAGTTAGTCCTTCTAACAGGTTCTTCATATCCTCCACCAATGCTATTTCTTCTTCACTAATATCTTTTTTTATATCTTCAACAATCACTTTACCAAGGTCACTAAGTGAATAGGTAGTGCCAGTTTTTACTATCAGGCCCAATACCTCCAAATCATCAAGCGAATTATCAACATATTCACTATACGGTCCATAAGAGTATTCCTCAAAATCTGCGTTATACTCTAAGTCGGGAATGTTTTTTGCTATTAAAAAAAACTCTTTCATTAGCTTGGTTTTTCCTCTTATTGGGCTATTTTGCAATCCAGATAACAATAATAAAGAATATTTGTTAATAATGTCTTCCTCGATTTCTTTTTTAATTTTATTGGATATGTCCGAGTTTTTATTCATTTTGTTCCCAAGCCATAATCCATAGTTGGTTAATAATATTTATTTTCATACGCCGCCCCCATCGGCCACTATTTTAACTTTTAGCCAAGGGCTTTTTTCACTACCATACTTATCCCATACTAGTAAGTCACCTTTTGAGAGATTAAGTGAGTCAATAATAAATTTGGGTATGGTAGTTCTTAAAGATCCACTTTCACTAGTATTAAGGTTCAGTTTGGTAACATTTGTTTTCGGATTTTTTGCCATAATAATGTAATGCAACAGCAGTATATAATATTTACCAATAATAATACCATCTTATTTACCAATAAACTTAAATACTGATTACCGTTGTAGGTTTGGTGAGTAAATGTACAAGATAGGAAAAATTGAAAAACAGAACCTAGAAACCGTAAGAAAAATACGGGCCTTCGCCATCATTTCAAAGGGCGATATGCCTAAAAAGATTGGGGATGAAACCTTCACCATTCCCTCTCAATCAGACTCTGAGAAAAGGTACAAGGTTGAACACAATGGTAGTTGGACTTGTTCTTGCCCTGATTTTCAAAAGGTTGGGGTGCAGTGCAAGCACATTCAGGCCGTGGAGATGTTCCTTAAACTCAGAGACAAGGCCGATGGCGATATTCTGGACTTTAAAAAAGAATTTGAAACAGATGAAATTCGATGTGATAGGTGCGATTCTCACCGTATCGTTAAAAGAGGTCATCGCAAAACCAAACATGGGCTAAGACAAACATATATGTGTAAGGAATGTGGATGTCGTTTTACAATTGGACCCATTAAGCATCGCAAGGCGAATACCAAGCTTATTGCTCTCTGTCTTGATCTCTACCATAAGGGTCTTTCACTCCGTAAGATTGCTGATACTGTTTACCAGTTTTATGGAGTAAGAATACACCATGACACCGTGAGAGTATGGATTAACACTTATATGAGCAAGATAACCGAGTATGTGAACAAGTTCGAACCAAATGTCGGCGACCGATGGAATGTCGATGAACAAAAAATTCGTGCTGACGGAAACATGGTGTGGTCGTGGAACGCTTTAGATAACAAAACTCGCTTCCTCATTGCCAATGCTGTAACCTATCACCGAAACGATAAATCGGCTCAAATCGTGTTTAAAAAGGCACGCAATCAAGTAGGTGGTTGCCCTGTTGACATTGTTACCGATGGGCTTAAAAGCTATCCTAATGCGATTAAAGCAGTATTTGGTGACAATGTCACTCATATTGGCAATGTTGGGATACGGGATAAAATCAACAACAATAATGTAGAACGCTTTCATGGAACCTACCGTGAACGTGATAAGGTCATGCGTGGACTTGAAAATAAGGAAACTGCTTCACAGATGCTTGAAAACTACCGTACCTACTACAACTTTGTTCGTGAACATTCGGTACTTGGAAAGACACCGAGCGAGGAAGCAGGCATAAACCTAGAGCTTGGAAGGAACAAGTGGCTTGGGTTAATCACTCAAGCCCTATAGCATTTTAACCCATTACAACAGACGATAATCAGAGCCAAATGTTCCTTTAAAATGAAGAGATTCCTCAGTAAAATGATAATAAATATCCCCAATATATAGCTCCTGATCTATATTGTATTCATCAATTTTAACTCTTACTTTATTAGGTTGTCCACTCAAACTACCGACATTTGCAACTAGTTTACTAGTAGAATCATCAAGTTTGTAAGTTCCTTCTATTTCAATAGACAAATCATCATTATCATGAGTGATTTTAGTTTCAATATCCATTCCAATACCATCAATTTCAACATAGGACTTCATAGTTACCAAAACAAGTTAATTTATTTAAATTTATATCCAAATGCCTCGTATCCGACGGTCCTTCTAAAAGCCTCGAGAACCCGACAGAACCCCTTTTGGGGTAAGCGAAATATAAACGGTTTTGCCAAATGTTACACCATTCTTCCTTTCGGTCGGTCTCTCCTTTATTTTTATCAATCCTGCTTCTATTAATCCGTCTTTTCTATCGTAAAAAGTGGGATTGCTAATTTTTGTAATATCAAGTAATTTCGAGACAGATGCTTCACTGTTTAAATCTAATAAAGAAATTAATATTGCAAACACACCTCTCTTTTCCCACATTACATTTTCCACATTACAAAATGCGTAATGCCTTTTAATAATTTTTTTTATGCTTTATGGCATTTAAAAACCATAATTTTTATAAACTATCACAGCATTATAGTTTTTAGAAACTAAAAAGCAAGGGAAACCTTGCACGGAGTCCGATAAGATGAAGGAAAAGGAAAATGCCAACTTGTGTGCGTCTGCCGGCACGGCAGAATTGAAGAATGTTATTGATAGGAGGAAGATGGATGCCAATGAATTAAAGAGGGCGTTCAGAAAAATCCGCATTTATATACTGGTGCCATTAATTGCCATCGCTATCATGTTTTTACTATCACTTTTATTAGTAACCACACTAGGCACTCTTTCACTGCCACTAGCTCTTCTTATGGCCTTCCTATTTTTTGCAGGGATGGATTTTGGAATCGCAGCAATTGAACTATTATTGAAGGATAAGGGGGTTTTATAATGCAAGTCAAGCGTATCGTCCACAGGGATGAGGACGAGAATAGGGTAATTTTCGGTTACATCGAAAAGGAGGATGAAAACTACATTTATGTCATCCGTGAAAAGGACGGCAGAAAATTCCGTTTCAACCACAATGCCGTCGTCCGTATTGAAGATGCGAAAGAAAAGAAGGTGGTACAGTGACCCAACTCCTGACCGTTCATATAACCTTCGAGCTCCCGGACAGCATGCAACTGCCAAATGGCAACGTATTGGTAAATAAAGTGGTAAATAACAAGACCAATATCGGTAAGAAAAAACATACATTTACCCGTAAAAAATGGACAAAAAAAGATGATAATTTTCTCATTGGTCATCACTCAAAAATGTCATATGAGGAGATGGCAAAGGAGCTCGGAAGAAAGAAAACTCAGATAGCTCAAAAAATATATGCCCTCAGAAACAAAGGAAAAATTCCACGAAATCCCAAATGGAAACATAAGACACCTCATAAGACAGAAGTGGGTCGCTTGAGGAGAAAAAATGACGATAATGGTAACGGTACTCACAAGGGACTAACCTGTTATGATTGCCCGAAAGCTACAAGAGAACTGTTTGGAGAAACGATATTTTGCATGGTAGACCATATACGAAAGTCAAATGACACCCCTATGTGTAAGGATATGTTGGAAGCCATCAGAAGAGGAACAGAAAAGGTGGTACAGTGACTCCAACCGAGATTGAAACAGCAATTGAAAACGCAGTTAAAAGTGGTCTCTGGATGGTAAGGACAGATGACAATGGCAAATCTCGCAACGGCAGTTTTGAATGGCAACCGTTGGGTGAATGGACAGAAGCTCCGGACTGGAATACAACACCGGAATGTGGTGGCGGCTTGCACGGACAGACAAAAGAGGCAAGCGGTTTCAGAGGGAAAGGTCGTCGTGTAGTGTTTTGTGAAACGGGGAAAGAAAGAATCATTATTGATACCAATAAAATAAAAGTCAGAAAGGCAAGAATCCTCCTAATAAACAAATTACCACCGGGATTAAAATTTAAATATTCTCTTGACCTCGAAGGCACTCAGATAACGAAGTTGCCAGACAATCTTTCGGTTGGCGATTCTCTTGACCTCAGAGGCACTCAGATAACCAAGTTGCCAGACAATCTTTCGGTTGGCGATTCTCTTGACCTCGAAGGCACTCAGATAACCAAGTTGCCAGACAATCTTTCGGTTGGCGATTATCTTGACCTCAGAGGCACTCAGATAACCAAGTTGCCAGACAATCTTTCGGTTGGCGGTTATCTTGACCTCAGAGGCACTCAGATAACCAAGTTGCCAGACAATCTTTCGGTTGGCGGTTATCTTGACCTCAGAGGCACTCAGATAACGGTAATTCCAAAACATCTGAAAAAGAAGGTGGTACAGTGACTCCAACCGAGATTGAAACAGCAATTGAAAACGCAGTTAAAAGTGGTCTCTGGATGGTAAGGACAGATGACAATGGCAAATCTCGCAACGGCAGTTTTGAATGGCAACCGTTGGGTGAATGGACAGAAGCTCCGGACTGGAATACAACACCGGAATGTGGTGGCGGCTTGCACGGACAGACAAAAGAGGCAAGCGGTTTCAGAGGGAAAGGTCGTCGTGTAGTGTTTTGTGAAACGGGGAAAGAAAGAATCATTATTGATACCAATAAAATAAAAGTCAGAAAGGCAAGAATCCTCCTAATAAACAAATTACCACCGGGATTAAAATTTAAATATTCTCTTTACCTCGGAGGCACTCAGATAACGAAGTTGCCAGACAATCTTTCAGTGGGTGGCTCTCTTGACCTCGAAGGCACTCAGATAACCAAGTTGCCAGACAATCTTTCAGTGGGTGGCTCTCTTGACCTCGGAGGCACTCAGATAACCAAGTTGCCA
>Ga0307443_1000299_pt1 | contig 32831 bp, 33 predicted proteins | sample SalMarSW160220MG_FD_202148 | JGI IMG/M metagenome (GOLD analysis project Ga0307443, IMG submission 202148) | Salt marsh sediment microbial communities from the Plum Island Ecosystem LTER, Massachusetts, United States - SW1601-220 | ecosystem: Environmental > Aquatic > Marine > Intertidal zone >... | reverse complement strand
GTTTTATGACGAGGCAGCTTCACCTTTGCGCTCCTTTTTTCGAACTAGCCCTCCGCTGCAAGGGTATCGTGCAGTTCGTCGGGATTATGGCGGCAGTGGCCTCTTTGAGGCCGAGGCGATTGAGACAAAGGTACAAGCCTGATCCCGAAAACCGCCAAAAGGAAAGATAACCCCCCTGCTGATGAATTTGCAATTCAAGGCCCGACCCAAACTCACATACGAGGCCTATTTCTCGCAAGACTGCCTGGGCTCCGATTTCGTTTATTTTGGTTCGGTTGGGTAGTTAGCCTTTGCCCATTCTTCCCAGCCGCCTTTAAGCGCATATACACTCGTGAACCCCCTCTCCATCATTTTCCGTGCCACACTGGCACTCGTATACTCGCTCGGTCAGGCGCAGTAGAGGACAAAAGTCTTGCCTTTGACATAGTTACCCAGCCAGGTGTCTACCTTGGTGGGGTCTTCCCTGATGGCCCCTTTAATCCTGAGGTCACTGGCTTTCCAGTCTTTATCGCTTCGAACGTCCAAGACGATCACATTAGGGTCACCAAGGTGTCCTTTGAGCTCTTCTTTTGTCATTCTCGGAACATCATTTGGAATCGCAGCTGCGGTAATGAGTAGAATGCCCAGCATAGCCAAAGGTAACGTTACCGTTACAATCCATAATGATTTGTTCTTTGCCATTTTTCCTCCCCTAGCTAAGGTTATCCTTCTCCTGATAATTCTCTTATCTTCCAAGCAATCACCCACGCTGGCCTCTTCACGGTTAAGAGATCATTAGTGTCGCATATCCTCATCGGCTCTTCGCCGGGCTTTTCACGATTACAGGGAAATGTAGAGGTTTCCGGTCGCTATCCCCTAGAAGGGCCGTCTGTCGCCTCTATCGCCTTTTCTCCAGATTGGCTACGATAACCGGGATATACTTGTCCAGGCGGAGATACGCCATTACCTTCCCTAACTACATCTTCTTTTGAGGCTCAACCAACTGGCCGACTTTCTCGATTTCTTTACCGAGGGCTTCAACTGTTCTGCCAACCTCTGTGGTTACCCAGCCAGTTCCTTTTATGAGTTTTCCTGAAAGAATTCGTGTGTCTTTGACGACTTCTTTTGTGCCGGTTTCCAGTTTACCAAATCCCCACACTGCACTATATTCAAGATGAAGAGCTGCGGCATTGAGGGCCTTGCCAGTCTTTGAGGTCTCTTTTTTGGCCCAAGATTCAGTGGCCATCAGGCGGTAGTGCGTTGCCAAGGCACTTTGAGCGCGGGCGAAGGTATGGTCGAGCTCATTGGTAGAGGTGACAGTACCTTTTTCCACCGAGTCTGCCAGTTCTTCCAACTCTTGGATAGAGTCCATAAGTGGTTTTTTCCCTGCTTCTGTGGCACGGCCTGCTTCCAGTTTCAGGAACGCTGCACCTTTTCGTATTTCATCAGCCGCGGTTTTCATGTCTTTTTTTAAAAAGCTCTCACGAGCCTGATGGAAGTAATGTTCTGCCTCGCCTACAAAAGAATCCAAGGCCTTCTCATCAACAGTGACCTTATCTTTCGCGGGTTCGGACGACATCTTTGACTGGCTCGTCTGTGCTGACGCCCCGGTGGTCGAAATGGCGATCATAAGGGCGATCGCAAGCCCATAACTCATATAATGCATGATTTTCCTCCCTTTCTTGGTTTGTACCAATGTAGCCAGCGAGAGATACGTATAGAAAATCGCTTTTATTTATGGGTTACACCGGTGATGAACAGTTGCTTCCCTTTTCTAAGAACGGATTGTCTTCCCAAATACAATGAACAGTGATCTGTGTCTTCTTCATCATGGATCTGCTCCCTGCCGCTTCGAGACTCTCTATTATTGTGAGTACCCTGAGGCTATGATTACAGGGTGCTCACGGGATTTAATAAATGGACCTCATCCAGCCCGTATATTTATCAACCGCTATTTTATCCGCGAGGGAGCCATCTTTTGTCAGGATTTCTGCCTCAAAAACCGAGCCCTTATCTTCAATAGTTCCAAGCTTCAGGTTGGGATTTCTCGTGGATTTTAGATAGGTTTCGAGAACTTCCTTGGCATCCTTGTCTTCCAAAGGCTTCCGAGGTTGCTGATATTGGGGTCCATAGCCGTAGCCCGGTCCCATCATACCAGGACCCATGCCATAGCCAGGGCCAGGACCCTGAGGCGCTCCGCAATAGGGGCAGTAATTCCAACCTCCTTGTTGCTGTTGGCCATATCCATATCCCGGTCCCATCATGCCGGGGCCCATGCCATAGCCCCGGCCCATCATACCCGGACCCATTTGGGCTTTCCCATTAATAGGGGAAAGGGAAAATCCAAGAGTCAATATGAGTGTTCCTATAAGTGCAAACTTTTTCATATTTCATCCCTCCTTTATGCCTTACCTTATTATAAGTGATTGGTCTGATTTTACCGAAAGAGCAGATCGATACCCTTATGTATTGGTCACCCCCTTTCTTTCCTTTTCAATCGTGAGATTCCTGTTGCGTCTCAACATCTTTTGCCTCCCTTGGCGGTCATCCCAGAGACGGATAGCATGATCCTTGATGATTCACGATAGCTACGTTCTCTGCGGAATGTGCGCCTTGACCCATTTATTTTTCAGGAGCGGATGATGCCTGCCCTCATGATGGCATTGTTTATTTTGAAAGTTTGGAGGTTATTGTCGCTACGTGTTTCCCCTGAAAACGCGCTGCCGCTAATTCATTGTCGCTCGGCATCCGCTCACCTTGTCCTCCGGCGATTGTTGACGCCCCGTAGGGAGAGCCACCGGTGATCTCATCGATACGCATCTGCCCCTGAAACGTATAGGGTAGGCCGACAATAACGAACCCTTGATGAAGAAGGGTAATATGAAAACTGAGGATTGTGGATTCTTGCCCTCCATGCTGTGTATTGGAACTCGTAAAGACGCTCCCTACCTTACCGACTAGTGCTCCACGCGCCCAAAGCTGGCCCGTTGCATCGAGGAATTGGCGCATCTGTCCGCACATATTTCCGAAACGCGTAGGTGTGCCAAATATGATTGCATCGGCTGAGGCGAGCTGATCGACCGTGCAGATCGGAATATGGGAGAACGTTTTCTGGGGTTCAAGTGCCCCCATTTTAGTCAGAACATCCTCAGGGAGCGTTTCGGGCACACGCCGCATCTCCACCTCAGCACCGCTCACTTCCTTTGCGCCCTCAGCAATGGCTTCTGCCATGCGGTGGATATGTCCGTACATGGAATAATAAACGATTAAGACCTTCATTTTTGAACCTCCAATGTTGTGGGTTTATTTAGTTGCTCAAGCCACCCTCGCTGCTCCTTGCCTTCTAAGCCTTTTGCAATCCAGGCGCATAGAATTTCTCAACGTATTCCCTGACCATCCTCCGGGCAGAGAACCTCGGCGCGTTACCTAACGTGAACTCAGGAGCATTTACCACAGTCTATTTGATTTTACATGAGAAACCCTCAGGTTCTCTATGGTGGAAGCCTGGGGAGGGCACAGACTTATTTATTTGGCCTTTTTTTCTTCCTTGACCTTTACTTCAATCTGTTTCTTCTTTGCTTCCTCTACTTTGGGCAGGGTTACTTTTAGGACGCCCTTGTCAAAAGATGCCCCAACCTTGTCAGCCTTAACATTGGTCGGCAGTTGGAATACCCGTTGGAAGGAACCGTAGTACCGTTCAGAACGGTAATGATGCTCGTCTTTCTCTTCTTCCTCCTTCTTTTTTTCACCCCTTATGGTCAGGAGGTTTCCCGAGATACTGACGTCTACGTCTTTTACGTCCAAGCCGGGTAACTCAGCCTTTACGACGAAGCTGTCCTTGGTTTCCGACAGATCTATGGATGGCGACCACTCTTCTGCAAGGTTTCTGTAAAACGGTGCCTCACCGAAGAACCGATTCCAAAGCTCATCCATTTCCCTTCGCATCGGTGTCAGTTCCCCACGAAAGGGTCTCCATGGTACTAATTCCATACCGATCACCTCCTCTTTATCTGCCCTCCCCAGGCCATACTAACTTACCCCTTTCTCGCAGAATCCTTCTCAGCCATTATACTCTTTCTCCATCCACTTGCACCGACCGCCATACGACCACTTTATCATCCCGGTTGTATACAGTGTTCCATCATAGTACTCGATCTCTTTCCCATTCCCCTTGGCAAACCTTTTCAGGAGCACCCGCTATGATGAGTATTGTACGGTAACCGGGCCACTAGATGTCTAAACGACTAAACATCTTAACATTGGTATCAAGTTTTTGTAATGCCACCAAGGTCCAAAGCATAATTGGGATCGTAGAACGGTTGCGGTTGCACAGCTAGAAACGGCTAACGGCCAACGTCATACGAAACCAGCCCGACATAAGTCTAGCGGACCAGCAGCGCAACCGTATAACTTTAGACGAAACCAACCTCGCTTCGCCTCAAATAATGGAATATGTTTTTCCCCAACTCGCCCGTCCTCTGCAGTAGCCCGCTACGGAGGCTGGATCGGTTTGAGGGGGAGCTTCACTAGTATTTTCTTAGCCAAATGAATCCCTCTCTATCAATTCGGGCACCTTGAAAGGCAATTCATAGTACGTTACGGGGTTGCTCATCAGGTAATCCCTTTGAGTGATTGTTTGCCGCGGCATCTTATGTTGACACTCAGAACAGTTCCACGACTGCCACGAAAGGTCTACGGCGGAGTCCAGACAATCACTGCAATAGGGGCAATAGATGTTTCTTTCCCCTCGCCCGGGTATCGGTTTGGCCTTTTCACCCATGATTTACTCCAGTATGCATTTGTGATCATCGCGAACCGGCAAGAGGTGCTCGTGTTCACTACCAAGTTGTACGGAATCCGTTACCAGACTCAAAGGCCGCAATTATCAGTTGGAGGATGTAGTCATCTAACTTAAAATCACCCCAGCCCACGAATTGCAGGCGTTTGTTCAACTCATCAAGGCTCGCGGAAGGATGAGCCACCATGATATTAGCAACGTTTCTGATAAACGCTGGTATTGAGGTGACTTCCATTCCTTTCTCGACCAAACGCTCTGTCAGTATTCCTACCAGGGGTTCCATCTTCTACTCCACTGTGATTGATGGAGTTTCCAAACCAGGGTTAATGGCTGTGGAAACCGTAAGATAAAGTGGAATGGGTTTTTCCGGGGCTAGCGCAGAGGCATGTTCCCCAGCAAAAACAAGGTCCAAGCGCTCGCCTTTCAGGAGATCGAGGTTATCCTGAAATACCTGAAATCCGAACGTGTTTATTTCCTTCAGAGAACTCGTGTCAATATAGATCTTCGAGGTGTGATGGCCATATCTTGCCAAAGCATGGAGCAGTTCATACGCTGATGTTCCATCGAAGTCGCCCATTAGTTTCAGATCTAGGTTTTCAGCGCTCTTATGAACGGAAATCCTAAAATTCGTTGCCATGACATGTTCCCCTTTTCCGCTGGTTTCGCACTGTTCTCATTGCTCTCAGCTGCAGTAAAACCCCAAACCCTCATGAACCGGGGCCTATTATCATGTGAAGCATCTCTTGGATGTCCTCCAATCCAGGATTCTTAAAAACTCATGGCCCACTCTCGCTCGCTCCCCTTCGACAAGCTCAGTGCTCGGGGTCGCTCGAGCTCACAGATTTCACAGAGAGAAAGGATTTGGCCTAGTTGTTTGGCCCCGCTAAATAGGCTGCGCCCTGGTGGAATGCTACATGGCATTCCAGGGGGTGAACATTTGCCGGGGCAAACAGCGGCTCTAGCCGGATGCATAAGAAATGCTCTAAGCACGATACTTGGAAATAAGCACGTCAGCTATTGTCTGCTTGAGCTTGTCAAGATGAGTGAAACTCTTGACCACGTACCCATCTGCCTGTGACGCACGGGGATCATCCCTGAAGCCGTCGTAAGCCGTTACGATAAGGACCGGCACACGAGGATGCCACCTCTTTATATCGTGCAACACCTCCCATCCATCGAACCCTTTCAGGTACAGGTCGAGAAGCACCAGATCCGGTGACGAATCCTCAAAGCATCTCCTGACCGATTCTGCATCGCCCACACTCTCAACCTGGCAGCCCATATCCCTCAGCTCCTGTGAAAGAAGCTCCTGCATATGCGGCTGGTCATCTACGATCAAAATGCTTGACACTGTGACCTCCATTCTTTACCCGTTGTGATCAACCCAGCTCTGGCAGATAGTCGAGCAAAAGCATCCATATCCTTTCCCACCCATCACTACCCACTATGGGAACGGCACCTTCACTCTGAAAAGAGTGCTCCTGACAATAAGTGAGAAGGTCCGGGTGCTCTGTTTTCAGGTTTTCCCATATGGCCCCTGGGTTATCAGAACCGGTTACCACCTTAATGGCATCAACAACCGAGACCTTTCCATCGGGCGTGAACCGTACAGAGTCGTTATCCAGTGTAATGGTCAAGGTCTGGTGCATGGGTATCCTTTCCTTCCAATGGAATATCATGTTCTAAACGGGACCTTGATGAGGAGCTCCCCAGGTAGGTTTCAAGATTCATTCCCGTGCCTCTCTACGCTCCAAGCGAATGATAGTCTGTCTTTAATCTCCGCAAACAACAAGAACCATGCCAAAATGATCTTAAACGTAGATTGTCTCGCGATTCAAGGTAGTTAGGGAATTTTAAGAGGCCAATTTCTAGCGCCGATGTACTAAAATCCGTCTTATGCGAAAGGACTATGTCCTACCAGACAAGATTCTGTCTTGCCAGGCTGGACCTTGGAATCTCCTTCTGTAAGTAAGGAGCCGGGATAGTATAGTTCCGCAGTCAATTCCCGATGATGGCCCTGTAAGGCACGAAGACCTTCAATGATTCCTCGCGCCAGTTCGCACCTGAGATCTGCATAACCCTTCCCCTCAAAGCATCCGGCTATATCCCCTCCGCTCCGTCCCGCAAGGAGTTCCTATACGGCAGGGGGGCTATATAGATTCCACCGCGACTCTCGTCGTAGCGGACTTTGCGAGCATAGCGAACCCCCTTGCGAACCTCTCGTCATAAGAGAAGAGCCTTCGATAATTTTCTATTTTCTTTACGGATAAAGGGTGGTAAATTGAAAATCAATCCTGGAAGATTTCCGGCGGCTCGAACAACCTCGTTGGGGATACCGGCGCGTGACCGAAAACGCTCGCAGCTAGACCCTCTCCAGAATGAATAGGTTTAATCAAGGGAGGCTTTTCCCCCGCAAAAGACGAAGGATACTGTAATGACTCGTAGATTAAGCCGTGAAGCATTGAAAGAACGGATCGTGGAGTTGGAGAGGGAAGCAGCTAAGCTCAGGTTTGGGGAGAAGGAGTTGCGAGAGACCAAAATCCTGCTTGAAAAGACCTTGGCCGGCTTAGCTGATGCTGTTTTTGTGGTGAATCCAAACGATCGCTCGATCATCGCTTGCAATCCAGCTGCAGAGAGGATCTTTGGCTACAGTGAGAAAGAGATAATTGGCAGGAATACTGAGTTCCTGCACGTAAACCGGGAGATGTATGAGAAGTTCGGAGCAAACCAGTTTTCTGCGCTAGAGGCAAACGGATTATACCAAACTGAATATCAGATGCGGCGAAGGGACGGCAGTGTTTTCTTTACAGACCATACGGTCACGGTGATAGTGGATGATTCAGGCCAGAGAACCAGACTGGTCAACCTTATGCGTGATATCACCGAGCGTAAACAGGCTGAGGAAGACCGGTTGCGCTTGCTAACCGCAATTGAACAGGCCACCGACGGCATCATGATGGCTGATACTGACGGAATCGTTCGGTATGTCAATCCCGCCTTCGAGCTGATCACTGGGTATGCCAGTGGTGAGATCATCGGAAACAAGGCTGATCCATTCTGGCTAAGCAATGAGGATGGAGGACTTCATGACTCCATCCTAGATACTATTCGCAGCGGCAAACCATGGAGCGGACACCTGGCCAGAAAGAGGCAAGACGGAACACCTTATGAGGTCGAGGCGAATATCTCCCCTGTGCGGAACCAATCAGGGAAGGTCATCAACTATGTGACCGTCGAGCACGATGTGACCAATGAGGCGAGGATGGAGAGGGAGTTACGGAAACACCAGAAGATGGAGGCCCTTGGCACCTTAGCAGGAGGAGTTGCCCACGATTTTAATAACATCCTCATGCCTATTGTTATAAACACGGAGCTTGCCCTACGGAACTCCGCTGATGGAAGCACGACGGCGGAGTATCTCAGCTATGCGCTTGAGGCTGCGCGCCGGGGACGTGATTTGGTGCAGCGGATCATCGCGTTCGCCCGCCCGAAGGAACGGGAGCGCCAGCCTGTTAGAATCGAACCTGTTGTCAAAGAGGCCCTTAAATTCCTTAAATCATCACTACCCGCCACCATTAAGATCCAGCTCGACATTAAGAGTGATTCATCAACCATGGTGTTGGCTGATCCCACGCAGATCCATCAGGTATTGATGAATCTGTGCACCAACGCGGCCGATGCCATGCGAAATACCGGTGGTTTATTGGCGGTGAGCTTGACCGACATGGAGGTCGATACCAATACCGCAGCTCTACATCAGGATTTGAAACCCGGGCCTTACCTCTGGTTGACGGTAAGCGATACGGGCCAGGGAATGGACAACGCTGTCATGGACCGAACCTTTGAACCCTTTTTTACCACTAAAGAGCGAAGCGAGGGGTCAGGTATGGGTATGGGGCTTGCAGTGGTTCATGGGATTGTAAAAAACCATGGTGGGGCAATTAACGTGTACAGCGAGGTAGGCAAGGGATCCACGTTCAACGTTTTTCTTCCGCTGGTTCAATCCGAACCAACCCCGGAAGGCTCCTCCCTTGAGCCTATCCCAAAAGGTAAAGAGCGAATACTGCTGGTTGATGACGAAATCGCTGTGGTTCGGAGTGCACAGAATATGCTGAAAAGCCTCGGCTATCAGGTCATTTCAAGAACAAACAGCACCGAGGCCCTAGAAGCATTCCGTAGGGAACCTGAGGGATTCGATCTCGTCATCACCGATCAGACCATGCCGGTCATGACGGGTGCAGAGTTGGCCCAAGAGCTCTTGCACAGCCGTCCCGACCTTCCGATCATTCTGTGTACCGGGTTCAACGAGGTGCTCGACGAGGCAATGGCTAAGGCCTGCGGTATTCGGGGGTTTGTTTTGAAACCGTTCACGACCCAGGAGATGGCCCAAACCATCCGGCGGGTGCTGGACATGACTGGGTGAACCATGATCTAATGGTACCTTAGCATGGCCGATATTCTGATTATTGATGACGACGAATTAATCTGCGCGACGCTTTCAAATGTGGTGAAAGATATGGGGCACAATGCCACGTGTGCGTTCACCCTTCGAGAGGGGCTTGAGAAAGTGCGGTCAGGTCAATTCGATCTGGTATTTCTGGACGTAAAAATGCCTGATGGAAGTGGCCTGGGCATAGTAACGGATATTCGAGAAACGCCCTCTTCACCTGAGGTTATTATCATAACGGGGTTTGGAGATCCCGACGGAGCGGAACTTGCGATTAAACACGGTGCCTGGGGCTATCTCGAAAAAGGAGCCTCATTAGATGCGATGACACTGCCCCTTGCTCGTGCTCTCCAGTACCGGCAAGAAAGGCAGTTGAAGAAGGCACCTACAGCACTGAGGCTGGAAGGCATTGTTGGGAGAAGCCCGAAGATGAGGGCTTGCCTTGACCTTCTGGCCCAGGCGGCCAATAGCGATGCAAGCGTTCTCATTACCGGCGAAACGGGAACGGGCAAAGAGCTCATTGCCTGCGCAATCCACAAGAACAGCGCTCGCGCCAGAAAGAGCTTCGTGGTGGTTGATTGCGCTGCCCTGCCGGAGACCCTTGTGGAGAGTGTGCTTTTTGGCCATGAAAAGGGATCCTATACAGGAGCGGACAAATCCCAATCAGGGCTCATAAAACAGGCTGGCGGGGGAACGCTCTTCCTCGACGAGGTAGGGGAACTTCCCCTTTCTATTCAGGGATCCTTTCTTCGAGTGCTTCAGGAAAGACGTTTTCGGCCGGTGGGCAGTATAGAAGAGGTTGAAAGCGATTTCAGGACAGTAGCAGCGTCCAACCGTGATCTGGATGACATGGCCCGGCGTGGACAATTCCGCAAAGACCTCCTGTTTCGCCTCAGGGCGTTGGAAATCGAGTTGCCCCCCCTGAGAGGCCGTTTTGAAGACATCAAGGAACTAGCCACCTACCATATGATCAGACTATCTGAACACTATGGGAAGGGGACCAAGGGGTTTTCCCCTGACTTCCTAGAGACGCTCGAGAGATATGACTGGCCCGGGAATGCGCGCGAATTGATTAACGCTATGGAAAGGGCATACGTTGAAGCAGGGGATAGCCCCGTCCTGTTCCCAAAGTATCTGCCGGTGCCCATTCGGGTCCAGGCGGTAAAGGCCTCCTTGGGCAATAAGGAGACAACTGGAGGCGAACCAGATGCCGGTATTGATTTACCCAAAGGCCTCTCGAGTTTACAGGAGCAGCGAGAAGCTGTGATTGCCGAAGCGGAACAACACTATCTCAAAGAACTGGTATCACTGACGGGCCGAAACGTGGAAGAGGCCTGTAAGATCTCAGGCCTCTCCCGTTCCCGTCTCTATGCACTCATGAAAAAACACCGTATATCCGCAACGTATTGATCTTAATGTTATTCCTGCCCCGAAGGACGGAATTCCTGTCCGATTGGACGGATTCCTTTCTCGCAGGACAGATTGCGCTGAATCACAGTTAGGTCTCGCCTTTTCATGGGAATGTAACTAATTGAAAAGAAAAGGTAATGCTTTTCTTGCCACGCTGTTGGCATGCATCTTGTTACCATTCAAGTTGAAAAGCAATATAGCAGTCTGGAAGGGGAGAATTGCCTTTTTTCAGTAGCCTCTGCGACAACTGGTTTCGCCCTCTTCCCAGATCGCTTAGCCAAAGCTGTGCTTCTGGCCGCGGGGGTTTTGCTCGCCTCCGGTGCCTCCGTTCTTAATCAGTACCAGGAAAGCGATCTTGACGCTATGATGGCGCAGTATGGGGGACGTATTCCGGCTGGCAGGATTAGGGCCGGTCTGCCCTGTATTTTAGGTCGAGGGGAGGCCCTTTTTTGGCTGGAGTCTTTACAGAAAGACCGTTGATCCGGATTACCTCCTGGTCTTTGTTCGGTCTAACCATAACCCCGCTTTGCCTGCCTCTCTATGGAGGACAACGCTCATTCCGTGTATACCTTTATATATTTACAGTTCCCATGTGGTTCGCATGGGCTGGCTTAAAGCTGCCAAGAAATAACCTTAACGGCTATACCGTTTTGCTGCATAGGCTCAGCGGTTCAATGCTCATTGTGTTCTTCATCATACCTTGAATCGGCCTAGCGGGATATTAACACTTCGAATGCTACGTGTGAGATCCCCCGCGAGCGACACAGAAGGAGGTTTATAGACGGTGTACCAATTGATGATTCATGCTTTGCAAACATGACGGAAAGGAGGATAGCATGAAAGATGGATTTACAAGGCGGGATTTTTTGAAGACGGCTGGAATGGCCACGGCAATGGCGGCGCTTGGAAGCCTACCTTCACCGGTTCTTGGCAGCGAAATGAGGCTTGTTAAATACCCCGAAAAGACGGAACTCATACTTCTTACTTCGAGGCCACCCCAACTTGAGACACCGCTTCACTATTTCAAGGAGGCGATCACGCCGAACGAAGCGCTTTTTGTACGATGGCACATTTCCGGCATACCCACTTCTGTCGACCTCAATACATGGAGATTGAAGATAGGGGGCAATGTGGACAGAATGTTGGAGCTGACTCTTGATGAAATCAAGAAGTTTGAAAAGGTTGCGTATACTGCGGTACTGCAATGTTCAGGAAACTCGAGAAGGTTTTTTGACCCAAGGGTCCCCGGGGGACAATGGGGAGACGGGGCAATGGGAAACGTTACCTGGACCGGCGCACGTCTTAAGGATATTCTTAGCAAAGCAGGTATCAAGCCTGGCTCAGTTCAAGTATCCTTTGACGGCCTCGACGGGCCACCTTTTCCCAGTGTGCCAGATCTTGTTAAGAGCCTACCCGTAGATAAGGCAATCGAAGACGACATTCTCGTTGCTTATGAGATGAATGGGACCCCGCTGCTCATGCTGAACGGATTTCCAACAAGGATGGTTGTCCCGGGGTGGTACGCGACATACTGGGTGAAGTCTCTGCACGAGATCAATGTGCTCACAAGACCTTTTGAAGGATTCTGGGTGAAAACCGCCTATCGAATTCCCGACACGCCGTGCGGTTGTGTTCCGCCGGGTACCGCACCCGGTAAAACCATTCCGATCAGCAGGATGACTACGCGATCCCTCATCATTGATCCGGCAAACCGGTCTTCCACCCCCTTGAATAAACCCGTGGAGATCATGGGGATCGCTTTTTCAGGTGGATACAGCATAAAGGATGTAATCGTGTCTGTTGACGGCGGCAAAACCTGGGGAGAGGCGAGGCTTGGCCGGGATATGGGTCGGTATGCGTGGATACAGTGGTTTTTTCCGTGGAGGCCTTTAAAGCCAGGTACATATACGCTGATGGCAAAGGCCACGAACAGCATCGGCGAGTCACAGCCCTTCGAAGGTCTGTGGAACCCGGGAGGATATCTGTGGAACAAAGTGGAAAAGACGGAAGTAGTTGTCAAATAGGAGGGAGCCATGAAGAAAATCGCAATTTTATTTTCGATAATTGGGGTTATAGCGATCTGTCTCGCCTATGGCCGGGCAGAGGTCTCAACGGAAACGATAAAGACAATTACGCTTCCTCCGGAAAGGGTGGACCTTAAGCAGGGAAAGGGTCTGGAAAAGGTTCTCATAAACTGCCAGGTTTGCCATAGCGCGGACTATATAACGATGCAACCGATATTCTCCAAGGCGCAGTGGACTGCCGAGGTGAACAAAATGATAAGGGTTTACGGAGCTCGAATCAGCGAAGAAAACGCCAAAATTATTTCGGACTACCTATCAGAGAATTATGGCAGAGGTCAGTGAGGGTTGATGAGACAGCTCAAGCAGGAAAAAAGAACATCAAAAGGAGGCCCGATGAGGTAAGATTGACCGTCTTCCTGGCGATAACAACGCATATCATGACGAAAAAGGAGGATTTAACATGAAGAGAATAGCCACCGTGTTATGTGCAGCAGCAATTTGCGTTGCCCTATTATCCGTTGGAGGGTTTGGACAGGAGACTGCAAAAAGCAAAATTGGCGAAGAAGAGTTCAAGGAAAACTGTTCATCCTGTCATCCAAACGGTGGCAACGTCATCAAACCCGAAGACACACTCAAAGGTTCCCGCAGGCTGAAAGATTTCGAGACCTTTCTCTCCTGGATCCGGAAGCCTGTACAACCAATGCCCACCTTCTCGGCATCGCAGCTCTCGGAAGAGCAGGCAAGACAACTGTACGACTACATCGTAAAGGCATCGAAGAGTGAGTGGAAGTAGAACTAATGTAGCCCTTGCAGGGGCAAGAAAACGTCAGGTAAGTTCCAGACCATAGGACACGGGGAATGCGGGATTGGACTTAGAGCCAAGATAGGGGTAATGCTGAAGCGAAATAAAGACCATATCTCAAGATGGCACTGGATACAACGATTCATGATGCTGTAGTCGTGGAGACATCACGGGTTCATGCGCCACCGTGGGTTCGAATGAGATGCCAGATCGGCTGCGCCGTATATCCCCTTGCCTTCTCTTTCCGGATTTCCGAGGACCAAAGGAGGTATCGTGCTCCTCAACGAGAGCGGCAAGCTTGTCATCGGCATGCCGCTGGGCCATGGGCTTTGGAATATGGTGACCCATTGTACGGGGTGAAAGAGGTTGTTGGCAGGCCTTTCCTGTAGCGGACTTCTTCTGAAAGCCGATCAAATTCATACGCTCTTGCTGCATTGCTATAGTCCCTTTTTGTTGATATTTTCAGTCATACACCTCCGGCAAAGCCGGACCCTTGAAAATGTGAACCGCTCAAAACGGTTTAACCTTAACTGGGGTCTTGGGGTGTTTTGTCAAACAGATTCCATTTCTATACCAATGCCCTGTTCAACACGGATGCGGGACCGGTATGGTATGCGGAGACGTAGTTTAAAAAGATGATCGGGAACCTCATGGATCTGCTGGAACTACCCGATAAAGATACTGCCGCATCTCCGTATCTCGCAGGCAACCTCAAAAACGCACCCGATAAGCAGGCTGCAAAAGATTTCTTCAAATCCTTGGAAAGTGAAAAAGCGGGTTCCATTTACAAAAAGTGCCGTTCCCTGCCGATCAACCAGAAAGGAATGACGAATGAAGAAAAACGATATCTTGTTTAGTTTGGTTGTCATCCTCACGTTTGCCATCGTTGGGGCATTTCTTTCTGTTATTTTCAGCAGATTCATTGACTTTGGTGGTGTTAAGGCCATACAGACATCTATCCCGAAACAGATTATTCCAGCACAAAAGGACTCTGCGACAAAACAACCAGTGCGCGTTGCCGCTCTTAATCCCCCTGTGCCTCAGGATGCACCGGCAGACATAAAAAACGCGGTTATCCTGGGTTACAATATTATGATGGATACCTCGAAATATGCTGCCGGATATGTTGGCAACAAGCTGAAATGCGCGAACTGTCACTTCAATGGTGGAATTACCGGAGGCGGAAAAAATGGCGGCCTCTCACTGGTAGGTGTCGCGGCAACGTATCCCAAATATCAAAGGAGACAAGACTACGCCGTAGATCTCATTACCCAGACTAATGATTGTTTTGAAAGGAGTATGAACGGAAAGCCATTGCCTCCTGAGAGTAAGGAAATGACAGCCATTATTACCTACTATCAATGGATATCCAGGGGGCTGCCGATATATGCTGATATCCGGTGGTTAGGCCTGGAGCATATTCAAAGTGCTCATAGCCCTGACACGGTAAAAGGAAAACAGGTCTTTGCCCAAAGATGCGCCATGTGCCACGGCAATAGTGGGGAGGGAACTCAGATCGGGCCGCCTCTCTGGGGTAATGATTCATTCAATGACGGCGCAGGTATGCATCAGCTGGAAAACCTTGCAGCATTTTCCCATGAAAATATGCCAAAGGGCAATCCTGATCTTACTGCCGAAGATGCCTTGGATATAGCGGCATATGTCACAAGTCAACCAAGAAACCATTTCGTTCTCGAAAAGAAGTAAAAGGAACTCAAAATGGGATTCCCTATCTTTCAGGTCCCCTATCTTGGGAATGGCATGACGATAGCACTGAACGCCGTTCTTCATGTAATCATCAGCCATGGGATAGCCATTGGTGTCATGACAATGGTGGTGACAAGCGAATATTTTGGATTTAAAAGATCTTCAAAGGATTGGGAAGAACTTGCGAAAGAACTACTTAAACCTGCAGTCATAGTCATTACAGGAGTTGGAGCCGTCACTGGGGTTGGAATATGGTTTATTACCAGCGCCCTTTCACCAAGGGGAATAGGTTCTCTGCTACGGATATTTTTCTGGCCATGGTTTACCGAATGGATAGCCTTTGCTCTGGAAGTGATTGTCATTCTCATCTACTACTTTACCTGGGAAATATGGATCGGTAAACGGAAAAGGCAACACATCTATCTGGGGTTCAGTTATATTTTATTCGCCCTCATTTCTGCTTTCTTAATTACAGGTATCCTCGGATTTATGCTAACCTCAGATGGATGGGCATGGGATAAAAACTTCTGGTCGGCATTTTTGAATCCGAGCTTTCTGCCCCAGCTCTTGTTGAGAATAAGTGGCGCCTTAGCACTCGGTGCTGTGTTCTCTTCGGTATTTCTCTTTGTTACGCACAGAAGATATGCTTTTCTCAAAGAAGCCCTGCGCTTTTTCGGAAAAATTTTCTTGGCTTCATTTCTTGGAGCAATGGTCTTTTCCTGGTGGTATTTTGCCATTATTCCGTCGACATTTAAAACACACACGATTTTCTCCCTCCTGACTTCCCGGTTTTCTCAGCACCCTGAAATTTTCTATGGAATTAATGCGGTTGGTATATCTATCTTGTTCCTGTTTGTCGTGTTTTCCCTGAGGGAGTCCGCTTTGCTGTCAAAGATGCTCATTATTCCAGCACTTTTGTTCTCCATAGGCTTTGTTATGGAATTTGAACGGGTGCGGGAGTTTATCAGGGGACCGTATCTAATGCCCGGTTACATGTACGTCAATCAGGTATTGCTGGAAGAGGGCCCGCTTTTAGACAAGGAGGGTACTTTGCAAAACAGCTACTGGTACAATATGACTGCCAATGGGGCTGATACGCTAAGTCAAGGCGCATGCCTGTTTGCACAGAGCTGCTCTATGTGCCACACCATAGGTGGTATCAATGATATTAGAGAAAGGGTAAAGGGAAGAACAGAAGATGGACTTTTTGTTATCCTCGGTCATGCCCATGAGATGATCCCCTTTATGCCTCCTTTTTCCGGAACAGACCAGGAACGAAGGGTTACGGCGCATTTTCTCTATCAACTGACAAATGAGAAAATCAGTTTAGGGACACCTTCTCGCTTCACACCTTTAAAGGGAGGTGGAATTGAATAGTCTCTCTGATATCTTGCTTATGAAACCGCTTTCCAACATGCTTTTGCACGGTCTTCTCTTCTCTGCTTTCACTCTTCATATACTTTTTGTTCTCCTGGCTATAGGCACGACTATTCTAGCTCTCTATTACTTTATCCATACCTGGTGGGGTGGAAGGCTTAAAGAATTGAGATGGGACAAGGAGATTTTAAGAACGTTTCTTGCGCATAAAAGTCTGGCAGTAGTTTTGGGTGTGGGTCCATTACTTCTCATTCAAGTTGCCTTTAGCGTCCCGTTTTTTATTGGGGTCAATCTTTTTGCTCCCTTCTGGATTTTAGTGATAGTGTTCCTTATTATTGCCTTTTTGTCCTTTGATGCCTTAGGGCACAAACTATATGTTCACCATTACCTCCATTTAGGATTTGGCATCCTTGCTTTCATTTCACTCCTTGCAGTTCCTGGTATATTTGTTGCGGTATTAGTAACCGTCGAGAACTCAGACAAGTGGCTAACAATTATCCACAAGGGCTACAAACTGAGTAGCCCGTTAGCCCTCCACTGGTTATTCAGATATTTGCATATCCTTGGCGCTGCTGTCGTATTTGGTGCAGCCTTTCATTATTTCTTCTCAACAGAGAATGAGACCGGAAAAAGGCGGACAATGCTTAAATGGATTGTTAATGGGATTCTGCTTCAGTTTATCCTCGGCATCATGCTTTATAGTTCTTTGCCAGAAAAACCCGATCAAATCTCCAATGTTTCCTTGTTTGTCGGCGTGATTGGAGCGGCGGTTTTCCTATCGCTGATTTTTTCCAGTAGAAACAAGGCTACCACATTAAAAATGAAAACAGTATTACCCGTTTTGCTGCTTATACTTGTGCCGATGCTTCTGGTAAGGCAGTTCATTCAGGACAAAAAACTTATGCCACTCGAGAAACAGTTGCAGGCAAACGCCAAGACCTATCAAAAGGAATTGCAGTCATATCACCAGGAAGCCCTTAATACATATGAAGCGGATATCCATCTCGTCTATGATAATGGAGAAACGATCTATTTGAAAAGTTGCGCCTTCTGTCATGGAGAAAAGGCGGATGGCAACGGAACAGAAGCAAAAAGCCTTGCCATCCCTCCTGAAGACATATCGGCGCTAAGAACAACCCGTTTTCATCTTCGCCAGACACTGATAGATGGTGTTCCCGGTTCTTCCATGCCTTACTTTACCTTTTTCGATAGGAATAAGTTGGAGGGCTTAGCAGACTATCTCAACAGGAGATATTCTGTTTTAGGCTTGCCAAAGCCGATCCCTGTCAATATTCCTGATTCGACCTTACAGAAGGCTCGGGAAACGTATGGTGCAACGTGCACACAATGCCATGGAAAGGATGGAACAGCTACAAAGCTCTCACGCGGATTTAAACCTCCGCCACCTGATTTTATGGTTTTTAGTTTGTCACCCGAGAGAGCCTTTAAGATCGTAACAAATGGTTATCCTGGAACCATGATGCCAGCATTCGGAACCCTGCCGGAAGAAATCCGTTGGGGACTGGTGAAAATGATCAATGAGAAAAGAACTGTTTAGCCTGTTTGAAATGCTCCATACAGGCTGCACCAATCCGTTACAAATCCGGCACAGTAAGACTGATCTCCTGTCCCGCCGGACTGAGTCCTTTCTCGCAGGACAGAGTGCGCCGAACTGCACCTAACTCTCACCTTGTTAAAACAATCTAACTAACTGAAAAAATAAGATAATGCTTTTTTGCAATGCTGTTGGCATGCTTCTTGGTACCACCTAAAGGCAGACAGCAATATTTCAGGACAATTGAAGCAGCAAGCCTCAACAGACCTCTTTTCCTGCAGAACAGAGCCCTTTGGAACTGGCGTAGGACTTCCGAGATTGATGGAGGCGCTCCGAAAGGAATGGAGGCACTGAGAGTAACGGCAGAGAGGAAGATCGTCAAGATACGGAAGGTATCACTGATCGGTTTGAGGTGATGGAGTTCATATGGGGACAAAGAGGAGTGGATGGAATCTCTCGTATACGACTTTCAAAGTCTTTGGTGGAAATGGCTGTGGCCGATCCTGGAGCTCGTTATCGGTTTCGGGTTAGTTGTCTTTATTCACGAACTCGGCCATTTCACTGTTGCGAAGGCGGTCGACATTAAGGTTGAACAATTCGCGCTCGGCTTTGGGCCAAGGCTCTTTGGTTTCAAAACGAGGGAGACAGACTACCGCGTTAACCTTCTGCCAATGGGCGGCTACGTAAAGATGGTCGGCCAAGAGGATTTTCGCCCTCTGGAGGAGCAGCCCGAGATCGATCCACGGGCGTTCAGCAGCAAGCCGGTCTCCGCCCGTCTCGGGGTCATATCCGCCGGCGTGGTGATGAACGTCATCCTGGCCTGCGTGCTGTTCGTCATCATAGGCTTGGTCGGCATACGTTTTCCCGCGCCTGTGGTGGGAGGCTCGCTCGTCGGCTACCCTGCTTACAATGCGAAAATCCAGTGGGAGGTTAAGGGCGACCATGCCCCGGAAGCCCTCAGAGCGAAATCGTCTCAACCGACGGATGCCCACTCGTCTTCACCGAACGTGACCTTCGGGATACAGCCAGGCTACAGAATCCTGAAAGTCAATGATAAGATCATTACTCGATTCACCCAGGTCCCAATCATCGCCTCTCTCGCCGACCGCAATGAGAGATTCAGGATGACCCTCGAGCGCCTGGTCAACGGCGAAAGGGAGATCGGCACCACGGAGGTTGGGTTGATGCCGCTGGGGGGGCACCTCGCCTTCGGGTTGATGCCGGCCCTGAGCACGACCCTGGCAGGCTTAGGGAACTATATCGCGAGTGATCCCTTCAAGGACGGCGATCAAATCGTCGCGATTAACGGCCACAAGATCCAGCACAACTGGCAGATCGAATCAATCGAGCAGACCTTACGCGGCCTTCCGGCCACCGTCACCGTCCTCCGTGGTGACAAGAAGGTAGACGTCATAATCCAACCGCACTTGCGAATTCGTACGGGAGTGTTTTTTCTCAAAGACGGGACAGCCATCTCCGGCAAAATAGCGGGCTTTTCCCACGATGGCAAGGCCGTCATATTGAACTCCTCCGACAATAAAGAAGAGAGTCTGGCCCTTGCAGATGTCATCTGGCCTGCTAAGAGCGAGCTTCTGGACATCGGAGGTCTGGTGCCGAGACTACAGGTGGTCGGTGTCATCAAGGGCTCGCCTGCGGATATGGCAGGGCTGAAACCAGGCGATATCATTGAAGCGTATGGCGGCGTTGCTAGCCCCACGATCAAGCAGTTCATCGACATGAGCGATCAAAGGGGCGAAAAGGAGACTGAAATTATCATTGCACGAGGGGGCAAGAGATTGCCCCCGATGACGATCCGCCCCACAAGGCGCAGGGGCAGGGTTGTCGTCGGAGTCCTGCAAGGCCTGGACGAGATGAACCCCGTTATCGCCTACGCGCGTAAGGGTTCTCCAGGGGCCAAGGCCGGATTGATGAGCGGCGATGTCTTTACAATGATTAACGGCCGGCAGGTTGACAGCTGGGTAGATCTTTTCAATGCCCTGAAGGATCTTGAGGGGGAAAAAGTCACCATAGGATATCGACGGGGCGGCCTTAGAGAAGAAACAGCCGAGATAGGGGATCTCACCAGGGCGATCTTCAATCGGAAGGACTACCGGTATACCCTGTTTCCCGGTCCTAGGGGATTTTCCGTTCTCATGGGCAGAGAGGTCAAGAAGAATCCCCTGGCCGCAATCGGGTGGGGCGCCCGTGAGACATGGGACTTCATCGCCATGACCTACGCTACCCTTGCCAGTTTCTTCAGGGGCACCGTTTCCTACAAGGATTTCAGCGGGCCGGTCGGCATCGGCAGCATCGCCATCCAGGCCGGCCGCGAGGGCGTTTTTTCATTCGTGTACTTCATGGCGATCATCTCCATATCGCTCGCGGTGCTGAACTTCCTTCCCATCCCCGTAGTGGATGGAGGGTATGCCGTATTTCTCTTGATAGAGAAGATCCGCAGCAAGCCGCTGCCTCTGAAGGTGCAGAACGGCATCGTGATGATCGGCTGGGGTTTCTTGTTGTTCGTCTTCTTTGCGCTCACCTGGAACGACCTATCCAAAGTATTGAGCAATCTCTGGTAGCAGGAAGGCATGTTTAGCTTTTCCTGAAACTCCGCGGTTAATCGGGCGGTTTTGGCGTGGTTTCAGGGGAGGGCATCGCACCGGCGCACCCGTTGCTCCTCCACCCTGCGATATACAAAAAGGAGGAAAAGATCACTTTGGCCGGGGAAATCATCGGTAAGCAAACCAAACCGCTGGGCAACGCGGAATATACTTACCCTGTGGTCATGATCAAACAGCTTCATCTGTGGAGGAAGAAGAGATTGTATCCCCTGCCTTATTATCTGGGGGGTCCGTATTGGCACGATCCATGGTACGGCCCTTGGTACGTTCCCTAATGTCCTTTTATATACTTCTATTCATAAAGAGGGGTTTCTTCTCGGTTTCTTTTTCCCGCAGCACGCTCGTACCCTTCACCATCAATGGAAAGATTGCTGGCAGTGTGCGGTGCCCGGTATCCTCATATTTACCCGTTTAACGGGACAGGCGATCCCGCCTTCTCAATCCCCTTATTCAGGCTTTGGCCCCAAGGTAACCTGGGCAAAATCGCCCGGCCGTACCCACGTGCGAAAGGCGCCCTGTACCTGTGCAGCAGACGTCTCCAGGTACTGTTTTGCAGCACGCAGGGGCTCGTCAAGGGGTAGATCTTCCAGGGAACGATGTAATAGTTTTTGTGCAATATCGTCCATACTTGATTCGGAAAGAGGGATCTTCCTGATGAGAAGGGTCTTCGCCTGCTGTAGCTCAGTCGGGGTGATCAGTGTTTCCTGTATATCGAGGAGATCCTTCTCCACCATGGTGCGCGCCTTTGAGACGTTCTGAGGATCACAGGCATAGAAGACCTCAAAGGTCGAACGGGTCTTTCGCACATTCAGTTCGGAGCCGACCGTATAGACCAAACCGGCCTTTTCCCTGAGATCACGGTACAACCGGGTGGCATAGAAAGCACCCGACAGCACGTGATTCCCCACCTGCAACACATAGTAGTCGGGATTGGAACGCGTCAAGCCGAGGCTCTGGGCGAGGATCACGGCATCCTGCACCCGGCTCGCATCAGGCACCCACGTGACTGAGGGCCCGCTGAGGGGTACCGGGCGTAAATCCGTTTCGGGCTTGGTCCCACTGGCCTTCCACTCACCGAAGTACTTTTCAATGGTGGACTTGGCTTTCTCCGGCGTAACCTTGCCGATGATCACAATAGTAGTGAGATCGGGACGGAATGTCTTTGTGTAATACGTCTTGACATCGGCGAGTGTAAGCCGGCCTACGGTTTCGGGTTTAGCCTGTCTCAAGGTCGGATCGTCCTTGGGGTAGAGGGCTTTTTGCAGGGCGCGTTTCGAGAGGTAGGAAGGGCTCTCGAGGAGGCCGGCGAGGGAGCTGATGATCTCCTGCTTGACCACCTTGAACGCGGATTCCGGTAATGCAGGGCGAAGCAAGTTGTCCGCAAGAAGTTCCACCCCACGATCAAAGTGCTCCTCCAGGACCTGAAGCGAGAAGCTCGATCCTACCGATGCACTGGCTGCAATATCGTCAAGGGCTTTCTGGTAGGCCAGCCGGTCGCGGGTGGTCGTGCCATAGGAAAAGAGGCCTTCCAGGATCTGGTCGACCCCCTCCTGCCCTTTTGGTGCCTCGAGATCGGGATTGTTTTTTACCTCACCATAGAAGCTTATGGTGGGGCTGATGCTCTGCGGTTGAACGATGAGGCGCAGCCCATTGGGGAGATGGTAGACTATTGGGTTTACCCGAGAGACAGGGAGGGTAGGTGGCTCGAGGGCCTTTTTTGCCCATTCGGGCAGGGTCACGCGCTTGGTCTTCTTGGGTGCAAAGGACTCCCTGCCTCTGCGGAAGCTCTTCGCCTCAACCGGCTCCCCTGAGGGGCGAGGGGTCAAGAGACCGACGACCGCTGTGTCATTGACAAGGTATCTTCTGGCAACACGGTTCACGTCCTCCACGGTCACCTTCTTGATGGCCTCGATATCGTCTTCCGGAGATTGACGACCCTCGATGGCGAGCGCCTGGGACCACAGGGAAGCCAGGCCGGACACCGAATTCTTCTGGAACTCCGCATCCGCAACCTCCATACGCTTTGCCGCCTCAACGAGGTCCTCAGGAAAGCCCTTGTTGACATAATCGGAAATGATGTTTTTTATCAGGGAAACGAGGGCCGAGCCATCACCCTGATGGGGAAAGGCTGCCAGGACAAAGCCCATACCGGCTTTCGGAAGCACATCGGCGTTGAAGGCGGTAAACAAGGCCTTCCCGTCCACTACGAGGGCATACAGGTCGGCGCGCTGGCTGCTCAGCACATCAGCCAGAACCTGACCGGCGGCAAAATCCGGGCTTTCGTAGCCGGGCAGACGATAGGCGATCACGGCCAATCCATAGGGAAAATCTGTCTCAAGCTCGATCATGGAAGGCTTAAGTGGCTGGAGATGTATTTCAGGTCTGGGAGGCAGCGGGCGTGGTGGAATCTTTTCGAAGAGTTCCCTTACCATCTTGAGTGTCTCTTCCGGATCCACATCGCCCACAATAACCAGGACGGCGTTGTTGGGTGCATACCAGGTATCATAAAACTTCTTGAGCATGGCACCGGTGGTCTTCTGGAAGGAAGGTCTCGTGCCGAGTGCGTCGTGTGCGTATGGGGTACCTGCGTACATCGCCTCGAGCAGACGGCTGTAGAAAACGTACATGGGGTTCGATAAGTCCTGGGCAACCTCCTGTTCGATGGCCCCTCGCTCCTCCGCCCAGAGATCCTGATCATCTAATACACCCTGCATTCTGATCGATGAGATGTGCAGGGCCACTTCCAGATCCTCCGCGGGCACGGTAAAGAAATACTGTGTGACCGTCTGTTGCGTATCGGCATCGAATTCCCCTCCCATGGCCGCGATGAGATTTGCGAGCTGGGCTGCAGATAGACCCGGACTGCCGCGAAACATCATGTGTTCCTGGGCATGGGCCATGCCGGGAAAACCGGTGGGGGCCTCGTTCGAGCCCACCAGGTAATTGACTTCCGTCGTCACCACCGGTGCAAGCGTATTCTTCACGATGACCACCCGCAGGCCGTTATTCAGCGTGGTGCGGACTAGACCAGCCTGCGCGGTCCCCCCCACAAGCGACATGGAAAGGATGATCATCCAGCAAAAAAAACAGCATACCCGCCTTGACATAGTCCCCATGATTCCCTCCTTATCTTATGGCCTTACCTGCGACGAACACCTCTCATAATTGGAAAGGTTAAGCTTTCTCGCCGCGCTTCTTCTGGCACGAGCTTCTCTATCAATCTCGTAAGTTGGAGGCTCATTTCCAAGGACTCTGTTGTATGAAAAAGGTGGTTCGTTGAACCTTGATGCTTCACTCCACCTGAAACATTGCCCTTCACTTTTGGATGGTACCAAGAAGTATGCCAACAGTATGGCGAATTAATATTATCATCTTCTTTCAACTAGTTAGATTGCTATGGGGAGGTGACGGTTATCTGTAATTCACAGAAATGTGTCCTGCAAGAAAAGAATCCGTCCAGCCTGACAGGAATTCCGTCTCTCAGGGCAGGATTTCTCAGAGGCCAAGCGAAACGAGATGCTTCAGTGTGTTGCGGGTATGCGGGTTTTTTATTGGAGCATGGGTATGTCTTTTTTGCTTAGAGCCCTCAAGATCTCCTTCCTTCTGATCAACAAACTATGGAGGAGCACACCATGATGAGCTCTGGTTTCCATTGACACACCAGGGTAAACTTTCTATTCTTCGCACCACAAGGGGGTTTTTATCAGCCCCCTAGGACTGCAAGCCCGAGGCGGCGCCGGGAAGATGTCGCCTGGAAAAACAGGTTTTCCGCGAGGAATGGATGATACCGTACCCCCACATTCCGCCAGAGATCATCTCTATCGGCCCCATCCGCTGGTATGGGATGATGCACCTCCTCGGCTTCGGCTTCAGTTACTGGTTGATGAAGTGGCTGACCTCCAGGCGGGATACCCGATTCAAAGGATCACTGATCCTGGATTTCTTCGCCTATGCTGCCCTGGGAATCGTGGTGGGGGGGCGCTTGGGCTACATCCTGGTTTACAATCTCTCTTATTATGTATCATCACCCTTGGAGGCCTTCGCGATATGGCACGGCGGACTCTCCTTTCACGGGGGATTTGTGGGCGTCGTCTTTTGGAGCTTCGTGGGCCTTTACGGGCTGTTCCGGTTTCTGGTGGAGTTTACCCGTGAGCCGGACCCTCAGCTCGGGTTCATCCTGGGGCCTTTTTCCATGGGCCAGTTCCTCAGTTTACCCATGTTCCTTTTGGGGGGCTGGATGACCTGGAGACGTTGGAAGCATGTTCAAGCCGAGCCCTGACGTCGAGGCATCGCCTGTTCAGGCTTCAGGTTACAGACTTCTCGTTTTGAAAGCTTGATCTTTCCTCTCATTTACTGTTTAGGGCGGATCACCGGCGCACGGCCAAGCGCTTGATCGTCCCGCGAAGAGCTTCAAATCTGAGGTCCCCTCACTATCTCAAAGACCTCATACCGGTGGCGGGCAGTAACGTGAATCAGACTTGTAAGAGCTCCAGCCTCTCTTGGTGCCATCTCTGGGCGCTCATGAAAAAACAGCGTATATCCGTAACACACTGACCTACCCGGTTTCTCACTACCCCTCAGAAAATCCTGCCCTGAGAGACGGAATTCCTGTCAGGCTGGACGGAGTCCTTCCTTGCAAGACAGACTGCGCCGAACTGCACCTAACTCTCACCTTGTTGAAGCAATCTAACTACTTGAAAATAGGCGATAATACTTTTTTGTCACGCTCTTGGCATGCTTCTTGGTACCATCTAAAAGTGAAAGGCAGTGTTTCAGGAGAGTGATGCGGGTGTAATAAGGTTTAATGAATCTCTTTTTCTATTCAACGGAGACCGGTGGGACTGGCGGACAACTCCAGAGATTAGTAGAGGCGCTGGTACCTGAGGAAAAGGTGGAGGTGTACCGAACCATCGGGAGCCTTTCCGAGAGGCTTTATTTGCCCCGGAACAGCACGTCCATTACTGTACTTTACGCGCGAAGCAAAAGCGAACTCTCAGATATTGTGTCCCTGGGCCATTTGTTTAACGACGTGCGTGTCATTCTTATCTTGCTCGACCGAAAGGATGAGACCATTGCCCTGGGTCATCGCTTAAGGCCCCGGTTCTTAACCTTCATCAATAGCGATCTTACCAGGGTTTCAGAGGTTCTCCGCAAAATGTTGGGGCATGACGACGATATACTCGAGGTTTTAAAAAGGAGGTAGCACCATGCAATACACAGCTCAGGCCTTGCTAAAAACAGCACCAGAACATCAAAGAGCGCCTCTCGTTACTACAGTATACGAGTTGATTGGGGCGATTGATGAGGAATTGCAACCAGGGGAGGAGAAGCTTGTTGCCCCGATTTTCTTGGATTTGATTGCTTCCGGAGAGGTCAAGTTCATAAGTAACCGCGGCCCTCAAACACACCACGCAGCGTAATCGGCTTCGGTGTCGATGCGTGTGTCTAATGCTAAGGAGGCAATGCCTTGTATGATCACCGTAAGAGCGACGAAGAACTGAACTGGTTTTCTTATATCCTTAAATTCTCCGGCTCCTCTCATCTAGCAATCATTGTGGACAAGCCATTCCGTTGCGGGGAAGAGAGTGCTGTGCCGGCAATGCCATTAGGTTAAGGAACCTTTTGTTTGGAGAGGGAAAACATGAATGCGAAAGAAAAGAAGACCGTGAAAAAGCAAACGAGGTTAACGCAAGGGGCAAGGAAAAAGCTAGATGCACGGAAAGTGAGCTTCACCTTTCAAGCTCCTGAGGCAAGAGAGGTTTACCTGGCGGGCGACTTCAACCAATGGGACACCCGATCAACTCCCATGAAAAAGGACAATCAGGGAACTTGGCACGCAGAGATAGAGCTGCCTCCCGGTAGCTACGAATACAAATTCTTTGCTGATGGTTCTTGGGTCCATGAAATAGCAGGAGCTCAAATCGTACCCAATGCTTTTGGGACCAACAACTGCTTAATCCAGGTTGAGTAGAAACAACTGGCGTCCTAAGGAATCCCTTATCCAATACGTGGATTACCAGCAGACTTTGGCTCACCGTTAGCTATTTGCCTCAAAGTTGTATTCATACAGCCTGATAAAAGAGAGGAAAAGGGCGGTGGTATTATGATTAAGGGAAAGATCATTTGAAAATGACGTATCGAACTAGGCAAGCTCAAACTAAATAAAGGAGGAATTATTATGAAAAGATCATTGCTTGTTTTAGGATTGGTTTTGGCTCTGGTGCTATTTCTCTTTCCTATAGAAGGGTGCGCCCAGATGGGACCCGGCATGATGGGCCCTCAGGGTTATGGCGATTGGAACTACTGCCCCTATTGTGGGGCTCCCCTTGGCCCGGGCGGAGGCTACGGCATGGGCCCAGGCATGATGGGCCCTGGGTACGGCATGGGCCCTGGCTATGGATACGGTCCTGGAATGATGCATGGCGGTAAGGGTGTGGGCCCCGGCATGATGGGTCCTGGATATGGTTACGGACCTCAATATCAGCCACCCCAGAAGCCCTTGGAAGAGAAGGACGCCAAGGAAATCGTGGAGAACTATGTGCGCTCAACGAGAAATCCCAACCTGAAGGCGGGCAAGATCACCGACAAGGATACCTACTTTGAGGCCGAGATCCTCACCAAGGACGGTTCTCTTGCTGACAAACTGGCCGTTGATAAAAGAACCGGGTGGATGCGTTCGATTTACTGAATCAGAGAGTACCCCATGACCCGGAAGGGTTGCGGGGTGCCCACAGCAAAGGAAGGAGCGAAAGAGATGAGTTTTGTCTTTAGACTTCTAACAGATATCGTGACCCAATGGCGAGGGTATGATTATGGACATGGCCCCGGGATGATGGGCTGGGGCTCTGGGATGGGCTGGTTTGGAGGGATTATCATGGTCATTTTCTGGCTTGCCGTTATCGTTGGGATCATATTGCTGATCCGGTGGCTGATCATATCAACGAGAACGACGAGCCACGGCACGAGCTCCGGCGACTCAGCCCTGGAGATCCTCAAAAGGCGTTACGCCCGAGGGGAGATCGATAAGCAGGAGTTCGAGGAAAAAAAGAAAGATCTGATATAGCATCCTGGCGGTACAGACTGTCTAATTCTCAACTGACCTGGATACCTTCATTTCTATCGCGGGACCCCGGCACTGTTCCTCGTTTGCCACTACCCTTTTTTGCCTTTGTGATCTTCTCGCGACAGCAACGCAGAAGAAGTTTCAGGGAAATTGAAACGGGTTGTTGAGAGTGTGCGGGCGCACGGTCGAGAAGGTTCTTGAAAAACCACAAGGAATTTGCCAGCCAGGCCTGTAAATCAATGCACTCATAATGTTAGTAAGGAGATAAAGAAGGAGGCACTATGGCAAAAGATCCGGTATGTGGCATGGAGGTCGAAGAGAAGCAGGCACACAATCAAACCCAGTACAGGGGTAAGGCATACTATTTCTGCACGCCTCGCTGCAAGGAATTTTTCGACCGCGACCCAGAAAGGTACCTTAGGGCATCGGAGGGAGATCTTCTCGACAGCCGGAAGGTGGCCGTCGTGGGCACCGGTCAGGTAGGCTCCACCTTTGCCTTTGCTTTGATGATCAGCGGCCTCGCGAGCAGTCTAGTTCTTATTGATCAGAGGGCCGAGTTAACCGAGGGACACGTGATGGACCTCAATCACGGCCTCTCCTTTGTATCCCCCTCCAGGATTTTTGCCGGCGATTACTCCGACTGTAAGGACGCCAGCATTGTCGTCGTCACCGCAGGGGCCGCTCAAAAACCGGGTGAAACCAGGCTTGAGCTTGTTCGGAAAAATACCGATATCTTCAAGAATCTCATTCCTAAGATCGTTCAACATAATCCCAGGATGCTCCTTATCGTGTCCAACCCCGTGGATGTCCTTACTTACGTGGCGCTCAAGGTCTCTGGTTACCCCATGAATAGAGTTATTGGGTCAGGGACAGCCCTTGATACCGCCAGATTTAGGTATCTCCTGAGCAGGCACTGTGAGGTCGACCCCCGCAATGTCCACGCCTACATAATCGGAGAACACGGTGACAGTGAGGTGCCGGTGTGGAGCCAGGCGAGCATTGGAGGTGTTTCATTTCTTGATTTTTGCACTGTCTGTAAAAAGGAGTGCCCTCAGGATGAACGGGAAGAGATCTTCAACCACGTCAAGAATGCGGCCTATGAGATCATCAGCAAAAAGGGATCTACCTATTTTGCCATCGCGCTGGCCCTAGTTCGAATCGCTGGGAGCATCCTCCGGGACGAAAACAGCGTTCTGACCGTCTCCACTCTTGTGGACGGTTACTATGATGTCAGCAATGTCTGTCTAAGCGTTCCGGTCATCTTGAATGGAAATGGGATCTCAAAAATCCTGAGAATCGCCCTGGATGAATCGGAGATCAAGAAATTCCAGGCCTCTGCTGCGGTGCTCAAGGACGTTATCAAGCCCCTGGATCTCTGAACCATCCTTGTGGGCAAAACAATGGTACCATTAACTGAGGTTTACCCGAACCCTTTTTTGCAAGCAGTGCAAAGTTTGGCTTGCCCGCAGATCCCCCTTGATGGTGTGGCTATAATGGGCCTTGCCCGCGCCACTTACCGGAAGATGGTGCAGAACCTCGCCCGGGCTACCGGGTACAATGCCTTTGCGATTCCCCTGGCGGCGGGAGCGCTGTACAAGGCGGGGATACTCCTCTCACCTGCCATGGGTGAAGTATTGATGTCTCTGAGCAGCGTGATCGTGGCGGTCAGTGCGAGGTTTTTGAGATTAGTGAAGTAAAGCATTAAGAGATTATGTGACGCAACAATATCATGACTGATTTTTATTACAATAAGCCAGATTTAAAAAAGGAGGTCAATCCAATGAAAGTTGATCGTTTTACCAAGGTTATCTTGTGCATCATTGCTGCATTACTTTTTCTGAGATTTGCTCAGAGCCTTCTGGCTTCGAATCCGGCTTTCTTTTCCATGGGCTCCAGGAAGGAAAATGCTTTTACGCGATGACTGACATACCAATCGCAACCAGTCCGATCTCCTTGACTTGGGAAACGGGAATCTGAAGTGGGGTAAGGGGTTCAGATACAAGCGGTGCTGGAGCTTAGCTCGGAGAAAAAATAAGTAAACTCAAGTTAAATAAGAAGTTCGGCAAATATCTGAGAGATAAAGAGCTCGATTGTATCAAGGGTCATACCCTTACAAACAAATGGCCACCTGAACGGTAGGAGGTTTTGAGCATGGCCGAAACACTAAGAAGGAGAATACGTTTTTGGTTCCGCTGCCATGTTAATATGAAACGCTTGCCGCGGGCCGAAACACACCGCTAAATTCCCATCACGCAAGAGGCATTCAGCTTGATTACCTTTCTGCGCCATACGTGGGGCTGAGAAACACCCTGATAGATCTTTTGTTGTCAGATGGGAGAAGCCTTTGCTTTGAGGGTTCGGCTCCAACGTAGGCAAGACAGCGTATAAGACGGATCCCGAAGAGGACTTCGAGGTAATTGGCGTTAAGGGGGCGGACATGAATATGTGTCTGATTCAAAAGAAGCTGGGAGTCTCGCATTTCCTCGCAGTGAATGGAGGTCCTATGGTGGAACAGCGCGAACATGAGAAAGACATAATGATTTGTTCTTTGCCATTTTTCCTCCCTTAGCTAAGGTTCTCCTTCTCCTGATAATTCTATTATCTCCTGAGAAACTCCCATGAACATTTCTTTTCTCAATAACCCTGTAGAGAAGCGCCCGGGTCAATCGCTTTTAAGCAGCCACCCCGCTGGCCTTGCTTCTATACCTTTTGCAGGGCGGTGGCATAGTATTTCTCAACATATTCCTTGACCATCCGCCTGGCAGAGAACTTGGGCGCGTTGCTCTTTACGGATTCCTTCATGACCTTGACCCATTCGTGAGGTATGCCGTCATCGGAGACCTTGTAGTAAAGGGGAATGATCTCCTTTTCCAGGATCTGATAGATAGCCTCGGCGTCTTGCTTATCCCGATTACTATCTGCTGTCCCCTCACCAAATGCCCAACCGTTTTTGCCGTTAAACCCCTCCACCCACCAGCCATCCATGATGCTCAGGTTCGGCACGCCGTTGAGTGAGGCCTTCATTCCGCTGGTTCCGCTGGCCTCAAGCGGCGGCAGGGGATTGTTGAGCCACACGTCTACTCCGTGAACCATGTACTGGGCCAACTGTTCTCCATAATCCTCCACAAAGGCGATACGTCCCCACAGGTCAGGATCGCAAGCAGCATTAAATATTCTTTGGAGGATACGCTTTGCCGGGTCATCGGCCGGATGGGCCTTACCGGCAAAGATAATCTGTATGGGCCTCCAGCGATCGTTCAGGACTTTTCTTAACCGCTCCAGGTCGTAAAAGATCAAATCCGCCCTTTTGTAGGTGGCAAAACGGCGGGCAAAGCCGATGGTGAGGACCGAGGGATCGAGCAAGGTTCCTCCCGCTATCATAAGCGACGGGCTGGCCCGGTCTTTTGCCCAGCGCTGGCGTGCGCGCTCGCGAATGGAGTCAATCAATTTTATCTTAAGCCAGTGGTGAGTCTTCCACAACTCCTCGTCTGGTATGCTGTCTATTAGCTCCCAGAGGATTGGATTATTATGATCCTTCAACCAAATGGGGCCAAAGTACTTATTGAACAGGAGCTCCATCTTCGGCTCGATCCATGTGGGCACGTGGACACCGTTGGTCACCGAATCGATCGGCACCTTCTCCTCGGGAAGCCCTGGCCACAGGCTCTGCCACATGCGGCGGGCCACTTCCCCATGACGCTCGCTGACCCCATTGTGAAATCCGGACATCCTGAGAGCAAAGGCGGTCATATTAAACCCAGCATGAGGTTCGTTCGGGTGGATCCCAAGCTGGAGAAAGGCATCGTGATCCAATCCCAGGGTCGGCCAGTAAGAGTGAAAATATTTTTCCATCAATGAGAATGGAAAGACATCATGGCCGGCCGGAACCGGGGTGTGGGTGGTAAACACGGAGGTATTTTGTACATGTCGAGCGGCTTCTGTGTAACTCATTCCTTCCTGTACCCGTTCCCTGATTCGTTCCAGCAGGGCGAAACTAGGGTGCCCTTCATTCAAATGGAGCATGGAAGGTTTCAGGCCTAACGTATTGAGAACCTTGTACCCACCGATACCGAGGATGATTTCCTGACGCAGTCTCTGCTCGATGTCCCCTGCATAGAGATGGGAGGATACCTTTCGATTCCATGGATCATTGATCTCGATATCCGTGTCCATCAGGTAAAGAGGTACGCGACCGACCGCTATCTTCCATACTGCCACAAAGACTGCTGGTTCAATAAAGGGGACTTGGATCACTACCTGTGTCCCTTCCCTGTCGAGCACTCTTGAGATTGAAGCTGCATCGCGATCCAATGTTTCATCCAAATTTTGCTGCCAGCCATCCTCACGGATTTGCTGGCGAACGTATCCCTCCGGATACATGAAACCCATTGCTACCAGGGGCACCCTCAGATCGCTGCATTCCTTGATATGATCCCCGGCCAAAAACCCTAATCCGCCTGCATAAAAGGGAAGGGAGTGATGCAGGCCATATTCCGCGGAAAAGTAGGCGATGGTGCAGTGATTGTATGCGGGAGGGTTTTCCGCCAGGCAGATTTCGTCGGCAGCCATATCTTCCCGGAAAAGCGCGAGCACTGCATCATATTGACGTAGATATTCAGGGTCACTCGCGGCTGATTCCAAGACTTCTCCGGGGAGTTGCTTAAGCATCTTATCCGGATTATGGCCGGTCTCTTTCCAGGCTTGACGGTCCAGCATCTTGAAGAGCATCCGCGCTGCAGGATGCCAGCTCCACCAGAGGTTTTCGGCAAGCTCCGCGAGCCCGGACAACCGCTGCGGTAGGTTTGGGAATAGAGTTTCTTCAACAATTTCCATATTGAGTGTTCCCTGGAAATAATGATTTTTGCTTTAGGCTTGCGGTATACACACCATCATGTCACAACCGGGTGAATTGTTGAATGTATATATACCATGTTAGCCAAAAGGCATACGCCTTGTAAACACAGTTTAGTGCTGTTGATTAATAGATGCAACCCAGTTCTGTGAATTCTATTCGTTTCTCATGGCTCAGGATGTCGAGAGGTAGCCTC
>Ga0307443_1000295_pt1 | contig 33006 bp, 34 predicted proteins | sample SalMarSW160220MG_FD_202148 | JGI IMG/M metagenome (GOLD analysis project Ga0307443, IMG submission 202148) | Salt marsh sediment microbial communities from the Plum Island Ecosystem LTER, Massachusetts, United States - SW1601-220 | ecosystem: Environmental > Aquatic > Marine > Intertidal zone >... | reverse complement strand
CGCGGCGTATGCCAGTTCAAGGAACCAAAGAGCGCCCACAGCCGAAGACGCTTAGACTTGTCACCTTCCTTATCGCTATTCCTCAGGAAGCACAAGATTAACCGGCAGGCAGAGTATCTATTGCTAGGTAAGACTCTTGGTGAGGATGACCTCATATTCAGCAACCCCGATGGTGCTCCTGCCGACCCCGGTACTCTCACCCATAACTTTGCCAAGATCGTCAAGAAGGCAGGCCTGGAGCACCTGCGCTTCCACGACCTTAGGCACACGTTTGCCAGCCTTATGCTAATCGCTGGTGTTCACCCGAAGATTGTTAGCGAGATGTTGGGCCACTCAAGCGTAGCTTTTACCTTAGATGTTTACAGCCATGTGGTCGGAGGATTGCAAAAGAAGGCAATGGAACAGCTAGACCAAATGCTTCTACCAGAACTGCCAGAAAGCCATGATGTCGGCAAAATGTCGGCAACAGACCCCCAAACAGGCACAGCCAGCGGTCAGATTCGAACTGACGACCGGCGGTTTACGAAACCGCAACTCAGTTTATCATTTAGTGCCATCACGTTCAAATTAGTATTTCCGCGCAACTATCCAGATGCTGTTCTGCACGTAAGGTATTGTTCAATTACAGCGAGTATCAGGACGTTCGTTAGCTTTTTATTAGCTTTTCTTGGGCTTAAGACTCAGAGACATAGTTTAAACAACGATGTCTCGAAGCCTCATGCCCTCGTAATTGATGGGCATAAACTTCGGGATGCAGCAAGCTCTTACCGGTCAAATCGTCAAGATTAAAGTCAAAAAGGTCAATTCTAAGACTATATGGTCAAGTTATTGGTCAGGTGGTCGGTCAAGTAGTCGGTCAAGTGGTCAAAAGACAAAAGTATTCCGGCAGTATACCATTTATACAGGAGGTTGAAAATGAAAGAAATACCGAGAACCAAAAAACTGGAGGTGGCGCAGTACTACATCCTGGGCTATCCCTACAATGATATAGAGAATAGGGCGGGCGTGTCGCATGGCAGCATCGTGAATATCGTCAAGGAGCTGGAAGACGGAAGACTAACCATACCCGGCACTTCATTTGACCAGGTAAACGACCTTCGTCAATTGTCTTTTGACCTGAAAAAGAAAGGGCTGGAACCCTCTCAGGCGCTACTCGGGCTTTTATTATTTGAAAGGCTTCAGACTATAGAGATAACGCCGGAACTGGTGGACAAGTGGTCAGAACTGGCTAAGAAACTTCTTCCCGTTGACTTCCCAGCCAAGGATTTCCTTGAGGCAGCATTAAGGCTTAACGAGCTGGAAAAAGGCGAGGGTAAACCTTTTACCACACTAGCCGAGGAGTATGTGAGGCTCAAAGAGGGTGTAGATAAGTTCAAGTCGAAAGTTGACTCTTTGTTTAAGAATAAGGAAGAGCTCATTAAAGAGGTAGAGCCACTACGCGCGCAACTGGAGTCGCTGGAAAGGACCAGAAATAGGCTTGAAAATGATGCTGAGATACAAACCAGAAAGTTGCAGGAGCTAAAGTCAAAGACAAAAGAGACCGGAGAAGAGAAGTCCCGACTAAGCAGGGAAGCAAAAGAGCTTCAGGGAAGAAAAACCAAGCTCTCTTCAGAAGTGGATAGCAAGGAAGAGTCACTAAGAAGGCTCAATGATATCGGCTTATCAGACGAAGATCTTTTACGGATTATAACCTTCATCGAAAGAACTAGCCAGAATGAAGGTATTAGCGGTAGCGAACTTAAGAAGAAGTTCTTTTCCGCATTAGGCTTATTTGAAGATATATCCGGCCTTGAAAAACGGCAAAAAGCAGAGATGCAAAAAGTAAACGAACTTGTCAAAAGGGAGGCTATCCTGAGCGGTGAAATTCTCGGTATTATTTCCTCAACATCGCAGAAGGTAAGAGCCGTCGGAGAGGATGCTGCTTCACAGATACAGCAACACGTATCCGATATTAAGGATCAGCTCAATGGTTTATTGGCCAATGTCTTAAAGGCAGGAGAAGCCATAGGCGAGATGAGGCAAATACTGAAAAAAGGCGAGGACTCGGAAAAGGCCTTAGCTAAATTCATTGAGGAAGTGCAAGGTAGACTGGGGAGAAACTGATGTCAGACAGTAGATGGACCCATACTATAGCCGATCTGAAAAAAGAACTCACCTGGATTGAAAGTAGCTCCCAAGGTATTGTCAGTCGCTTGGAAATCATACAACAAGAAACTGAGCCCTTGAAGATAGAATTTCTGAAGCATTCTCTGGAAAAAGAGAGAGAGGCTCTAGCATATCAAAGAGGATTAGGCTTGATTATCAGGGACAGGAAAAAGATGGGAACCGGTCTGGCCGTGGCTGCTGGTGGGTTAATTCTCGGGGGATTAATAGCCAAAGACAAGAATATTGCTTTAAAAGCAGGGCTATCAGGTTTCGATGGTGTACTGGAGGGGTTCGGAGAGACAAAATGGGCAGTTTTACTACAGAAGGAACTGGTCATCGTCCCGTACGATGCTATCCCGGCGAAAGGAACATGGGTCACACTGGAGAGCTTAATGGCAGCTATCGATGATTTAGAAATAGAGGCTTCAGAAGGAAAACAGCTTGGGACTCTCGATAATATCATTCAAAGACTTCAGCAGTCAAGGGGAAAGCTAATTTATATCGGTCCTCCCAATTGAAATTGCACGAAACGATGTTTTGTTAAATACTCGTATAATCGGAATACCTCTGTTGGATCTGTGCACTTTCGTGGCTGATATGGATTGACTAGCTGCTCTCATTGTGGCATGAAATGCCTTGTGCACGTAAATTCAGCCATGTACGATGTTCATACTGTAAGTAGCTATTGTGCGTAGTTGGTTGGTTTAATATAATAAAAGTGCGGAATCACTGGCAATAGCTTCTGAAGGGTGGCAAAATGGGAAGTATGGGAAGAATTCAATCTGCCTCCGAATCGCTTCAGCAAGCCGTTCCCGCACGCATCGTAATCGGCGTCACCGGCCACCGAAAGCTAGAAAACCAACCTGCGCTGGCTGAAGCAGTCCGCTCAGCAATACAAAGCATTAATCAAATGGTGCCACCCATGCGAAGCACGCTGGTGGGCATATGCGTTCTTTCTCCTCTCGCTGAAGGTGCTGATCGTCTGGTAGTCAGAGAGGTCCTTAAGGTGCCCGAGTCAACATTGGAGGTGGTTCTCCCCTTGGAAAAAGATGACTACATGCAAGACTTCGAGGCCAGCCAATCCAAAGAGGAATTTGAAAAGCTGCTTTCCCGAGCAAGTAGTATCAGAACTCTCCCAGCCAAAGCTGAGCGAACGGAAGCCTACGAGCAGGTAGGGTGCTATGTAGTTGACCAATGTGACGTGCTTATTGCCCTTTGGAACGGCAAAGCAGCTGCTGGTCGCGGCGGCACCAAGGAAATCGTCCAGTATGCACAAGATACCAAATGCCCTCTAATCTGGATACACACAGATGAACCAGTACATGTCACCCTTGAGCTGGGACGGGGTCTAAGTCCAAGACCATTTCATGACCTTGATGAGTACAACTCAGAGCGGGTTGATGCCACCGAGTTTGAGAAGCAGTTGCAAAAACAGCTTGATTTCTTCCTAGGTGAAGCCAAACAGGCTGGACTGTCCTCCACAAGGTTATTGGCAACGCTGGAGTATACCCTGCGCCGTTATGTCCGGGCTGATATATTAGCCCTGCGCTACCAGCATCTATATTATCGGGCGGAGAGCGTTGTCTACGCACTAGCCTTGACCGCTGTGGCCATAGCCGCTTTCCAAATTCTTTTCCTGCCCGAAATGCCGATGATTCTGATGACTGAAGTAGTCTTGATGTTAGCCGTGTTGGCCATTGTCGGCATAAGCCGATGGCGGAGATGGCATGAAAAGTGGGTAGATTACAGATTCCTGGCTGAGCGCTTTCGCTCGGCGCTGTTCATGGCACTGACAAACATCGATGTGACAACGCTACGACCACCTCGTCACTTAAGCCTGGCATATTCTCCCAAAGATTGGATGGTACCTGCCTTTATTTCAGTCTGGGGTCGGCGACCACAACTTGAGGCGGATACATCCATATTCCCAAACCTGAAACGTTTCATATGCGAAGCCTGGATTGAAGACCAAATTAGCTATCACGATGCCACCAAGAAACGCCACTACGGAAGACACCATCGCATGGCTGTCGCCAGCTATGTCTTGTTTGGCCTCACCATCTGCGCCGCTTTGCTCCACGTTGCCAGTGTTGGCCCCCACTTACTTGGTACTTTCTTTGCTTTCATGGCTATCGTGTTGCCAGCTATTGCCGCCAGCATAACCGCCATTCGAACTCATAGGGACTACTTAAGAAACTCAATGCGTTCTGCCGAGATGGTGCGCCATCTAAAAGAAATCAAGGGCAGAATGATGCTATCTAAGGATCATAATAGCTTCCTCGAGCCATTGAAGGAAGCTGAAGAAACCATGCTGCACGAAAACGAAGATTGGCGTGTAGTGGTACGGTTCCACACACCGGAGCCAGTCTGATGGAGTTAACCATGAATAAAGAAAAAAGCAACAAAATCGTTGTGGTGGCGGGTGATGTGACCATTGACTGGAATATTGCCCGGGTGTGGCGGACGGAGGGCATGGCACAGGCATGGACCGCGGATGAAGTCACGGCTACCTTCTGCCAGCCTGGCGGTGCAGCAATGCTGTCTGACCTTATTACTGCTGTTGCCGGGAACTTGAGGCAAACTAAAGAAGCCAATTTTGAAGTCCAACGTATAAATCTGCCCCCAGGTGGCGTATCTCCGGATGATAACCGCTTTCACCATTCCTATGCTATGTGGGCGCCATTTAAGCTTGATGAACGTAGACCGGACTCAGGCAAGGTGTGGCGGGTGCAGGAATTCCTCGGCCTTAACCCGGTACACAGTGATACAGGTTCAAAAGTCAAATGGGAAAAGGTCGCAGATGACCCAGCCAAGCCGAACATTATTATTATGGATGATGCCAACCTGGGGTTTCGTGAGCATCCAGAGTACTGGCCTCAGGCACTATCGAACACCACTGCTAAGCCCTGGGTTCTGGTCAAGGTGGCTCGACCTGTAGCTCAAGGCGAACTGTGGGAGCATTTGCACCGCAATCATGCTGAGCGGCTTGTGGTATTAATGACGGCGGGTGATTTACGAAGCAGTCAGGTACAAATCAGCCGTCAGATATCCTGGGAACGCACCGCCCAGGACGTAGTGTGGGAGCTTTTATATAACCCCCATGTGAACGCGCTGGCGCAGTGCGCGCATGTTATCGTCTCTTTTAGCACCGCGGGTGCGATTCTTCTGTCACGAAATCCGAAATCCGTACCAGACGCAACCCTATTCTTTGACCCAAATGCGATGGAAGGCGAATGGGGACATCAATACAAAGGTTTCATGATTGGCTATAACACCTGTCTCACTGCAGGTATTGCCCGGGAGCTGATGTTGAATGCTGCACAACCAGACATGTCCCGCGGTATTCAGTCTGGCATTCGCGCCACGCGTGTCCTTCACGTTGAGGGCTACGGCCATGTCGGTAGTGACCTAGGTCAAATCCATCTCGCCTTTCCAGTCTCAAAAGTAGCTGAGGTATTGGCAGAGGATGGTAAGTGTCTAGCAACAGCTTTAATCAGGAATCCAACACAGGCGCTGTCAGCGCCTGCGACCGGCACTGCTGCCTCAGAGACAGCCAGCCTCTGGACAATCCTCGAGGACAAAAATCCAGCTTCGCTTGGGGCTGTGGCAGAACAAATTGTGCGCGAAGGTCTGGGGTGCGCCCTACCTGAAGTGCCAATGGGACGCTTTGGAAATCTGAAGACGGTGGACCGCAGGGAGATTGAAAGCCTTCATAGCATCAGTAGCCTAATTCACGACTACTGCCAACTTTACCGACAGACACCCCTTTCCATTGCCGTGTTTGGTCCGCCGGGCTCTGGTAAGTCTTTTGCCGTAAAAGAGGTAGCAAACTCGGTACTGCCGGGGGAAATTGAGACGCTGAACTTTAATCTATCGCAGCTTGCTGGTCCCGAAGATTTGTTTGATGCCTTTCATCAGGTGCGTGATAAGGCATTATCCGGCAAAATTCCTCTTGTTTTCTGGGACGAATTTGATACGCATTTCCAAGGTCAGCCCTTAGGCTGGCTGCGCTATTTTCTTGCCCCTATGCATGATGGAAAATTTCAGGAGGGGCAGATAATACATCCCATAGGCCGTAGCATCTTCGTCTTTGCCGGCGGCACCAGCTATAGCATGGAAGCCTTTGGTGCCAATCTTGATGAAAAAGAGCACCGGGCGGCAAAACTGCCGGATTTCGTGAGTCGGCTGAAAGGTTTTCTCAATATTCTCGGCCCGAATCGCCAGGAAAGCGAAAGGACCCCTGGACTAGCCGAAGACCCTTACTATATCATTCGGCGGGCTATTATCTTGCGGTCAATATTTGAGCGCTACGCACCTCAGCTTCTGCATGGTGATGGAGGCAAGCAAATCGTGAGTATTGATGAAGGAGTGCTCCGCGCCTTCTTGTTGACCAAAGAATATAGACACGGAGCACGATCCATGGAAGCAATCGTGGCTATGAGCCAGCTTGCTGATAAAACCAGCTTCGAACGTTCCAGCTTACCTTCTGAAACACAACTGGACTTACATATAGACGGTTGTGACTTCTTTGCTTTGATGCAGCAGCTGGAGCCTGATAAGGAGCTTCTGGAAAAGCTCGCCGAAGCGTTTCATGAAATGTTCTGCGAAGACTTGGTGGCAAAAGGGTATAAATATGGACCACTAACCGATGGTAATAAAAAGGAGCATAGCTCGCTCAAGCCTTACGCTGAATTACCAGAGGAAGAAAAGGAGCAGAATCGCAATAATGTCCGGGATATTCCTAACAAGCTGGCCAGCGTGGGATATGCAATACTGCCAGCTCGCAGTGGTGAGATACTGGCTGAATTTAAGAGTGGTGAGGTAGAGAAACTGGCAAAAATGGAGCATGAACGATGGATGCACCAAAAGCTTGATGAAGGGTGGCGGCTTGGAAAACAAACTAATAAAGCCAGGAAGATTCATAAGGACCTGGTGGCTTGGGAAAAACTTTCTGAGGAGGAGAAGGAAAAAGACCGCACCTTAGTGAGAGGCATTCTCAGAATTCTTGAGAAAGTCGGGTATACTATGGTCAAATCGGGTTAGGAATCTCATGGTAGGAGCACTTTGGTGTCGACGTAGAGGACGTACCAAAGAGTGAAAGGAGGAAATTGATGCACGATGTTTTTATTGCTCATGTGGAAGAAGACGCTGAAGTTACTTTGGAAATTGCCCTTGGTCTAGAAGAGGTTGGGTATACCACTTGGTGTTATGAGGTTGACAGCATTCCTGGCCAATCTTATCTAATACAAACAGGAAGGGCAGTCGAGGAATCCAAAGTTGTTGTCGTAGTGATATCCCCACACTCTCTCGGCTCTCGCCAGGTCACCAGAGAAGTTGTCCGGGCTCATGAAAGCGGCAGAGAATTCATCCCCGTGCTCCGGGGTATTACCCATGTTGAGTTCCAGAATCGTCAACCAGAATGGCGTGAGGCTATCGGCGCTGCCGCTTCGATAAGAATCCCGCGAGAGGGGGTTGCCGGGATCATCCCTCGCATTATCGATGGGCTCAAAAGCTTGGGCATCCTTCCGACTTCGAAAACCGATGCCACACGAATCACGCAGGTAAGAAAAACATTGGCTGAAGTTCAAAAGGGCGATGTGGGAGAGAAAGCTGAGGAGCTACCAACACTAGCCAAGAGAATAGAGGCAAAAACTGTCACTGTTGGTAAACGCCCTACTGCTTCGGGTTGGTTCTGGGCAGGAATAGTACTTTCATTCGTTGGGCTGGCGTGGTTAGCTGGGTTAACGGGTGCATTTGCTACAACCCCGACAGGGGAGATTCCATGGTACATTTGGTTTATAGTCATACTAGTGTTCGCTCTCCCCTTCCTAATCCCGGGTGCCTATTGCCTCAGGCGAGGAATGTCTCAAGCCGCCGTGGCCAAACCCGCCCCAGGAAAGGTACCAAACTGGTGGTGGTTTTTGCCCATAATCCTAGCATTTGTTGGCGGTATAATTTCTTGGGCAAAGCAAAAGGATGTCAACCGGCGCAAGGCAACAAATATGCTAGTACTGGGCATAGTCTTATCAGTCTTCTGGGTAATTCCTTTCCTCGTGTTGAAAGCCCCCGCAGTACCATCTACTTCACCGGAACCACCAGCATCTGCACCCGAAACCCCAGAAGTGGAAACACCAGAAGAGGAAACACCAGTGCCTTCGACTGAGCTAATGTTTGAGGACGATTTCAGCAATCCCGCTAGCGGCTGGACACGGACATCCTATGAAGATCGCGAGTTTGATTACAAGGATGGCGAATATCATATCCTAATAAAGAAATATAATTGGGTGTCCTGGGCACCGAACCAAAATGCGGGACAATTTGCAGACTTTACTCTTGAGATAGATGCCAGGCTGGTCAGCGGACCAAATCAAAGTCGCTATGGGGTAATTTTTCGTCTTCAGGACGATGTCAACTTTTACCATTTCCTAGTTTCGGGAGATGGCTATTACCGTGTAGGGACAAGGACCAATGGCATGTGGACTGAGTTGCAAGGCTGGACAAAGTCAGATTTTATCGAAACAGGCAATAGCACAAATCATCTTAAGGTAATCTGCGAAGGCTCACAGATAAAGGTATATGTTAACGATTATCATCTGGCTACTGTTACAGATAACTCTTTTACCGAGGGAGGCGTGGGAATGATTGTAGAAACAACCGAACCTAATACTCTTGTCGCCTTTGATAACATTAGAGCATATAGCCTTGATTGAATTTCCAGCCAAACTATCCATTTGCATGTGGGGAGCGGGAGACTAAAATCGAACTCAATAAGAAGTAGTTTAGAAGGAATAAAAGACTCATAACCTGATTAGCAGGGCGGAATCAAAATGGGCAAACATGTCTTTATTTGCCATTCGACTCAAGACAAGCTAATTGCTGAGGAAGTATGCAAGGCACTTGAATCCAGGGATATACGGTGCTGGATAGCTCCCCGGGATATTCCACCTGGTGCGGAATGGGCTGAAGCGATTATCGATGCAGTGGATGGCAGCTCGGTAGTTGTCCTAGTGTTATCATCCAGTTCGAATAGCTCACCACAGGTAATAAGGGAGATAGGAAGAGCAGTAAGCAAAGACGTCCCTATCATCCCCTTTCGGATTGACGATACCCCCCTATCCAAGTCTATGGAATATTTCCTGAGTACTCATCAGTGGCTTGATGCTCTGGGGCCACCTCTAGAAAGGCATTTCCAAAAACTTGCCGACACCGTCCAGCGGCTCCTTGCTCGGGAGGCGGCTAGGGCGAAGAAAAAAGCTGAGGAGAGGGCTAAAGAGAAGGCTGCCCGCGTAAAGGCTCCGGCTGGAGCTGGAAAAAGGATAATCAAGTCCATCTGGTTATGGGCAGTAGTAGCCCTTGTATTGGTAGGCTTAGGCATAGCAGGGTTATTTACTTTTATGCCAACGGTGGCGCCACCAGCATCGGAGCCAGCAGAGGAGTCAGCACCGGCTTCGGAACCAGCACCGATCATCTGGGAGCGCGGCGGCTCCATTTCCGGTAAGGTCATCGCCGATGCCAGCTTGGACGGCATTTCCAGCCTGTATGTTTGCGCCGCGGACTATCTCACCAATGAATGGATAGCTGGCGCCTCTACCGGAGCTGATGGCACCTATACGCTGGAGGGTCTGCCGGCGGGAACCTACAAGGTGAAAGCTGAGCCTGCGCAGTACCTTCACCTGCCCTACGCCGCCGAGTACTACGATAACACCTATGACTTCTGGGCGGCTCAGGAGGTAAGGGTAAGCACAGGTCAGGAGATTACCGGCATAAACTTCTCCCTCGCCCCGGGTGGCAATGTATCAGGTACAGTCAGGAACGCTGATGGCTCAGCCCCTCTGGCCAATGTCAGCGTGGAATGCTACCGCATCGTCAATGGCGTGTGGGAGTCATGGTGCGCTACCACCGATAGTAATGGGGACTATACCATATACAGTGTGCCCTATGGAGAATTCGGCGCACGAGCGCCGGCTGGGGGCAAACATGGTTCTGGTGATGATGACTTTGTCCAGGAATACTATAATGACAAGTCGCGTGAAGGACAAGCTAACCGCGTTATCGTTGCCAGCGGCGTCAGCCCCTCTGATGTTAACTTTACCCTAGAAGTCGGCGGCTCCATTTCCGGTAAGGTCATCGCCGATGCTAGCTTGGACGGCATCGCCAGCCTGCACGTTGACGTCTGGGACTACGACACTGGGGAGTGGATGTCCTGTGCCGAAACCGGGGGTGATGGCACCTATACACTGCACGGCCTGCCGGCGGGAACCTACCGGGTGGGAGTGAACCCTTCATTAAATAAGTTGCCCTACGTTGGTGAGTACTACGATAATACCACTAACCACAGTGCCGCTCAGCGGGTAACAGTAAGCGTCGGGGAAGACACCCCTGGCATAAACTTCTCCCTCGCTTCTACTGCCCCATGATAAGAGGCTGAACGTCACGTTTATGGCTGACGTTTGGGTGAGCTATAAGTAATGGCACAAGGCTTCACCGGATGATGAAAGTGGGTTGCACGAAACTGACTATTATGACCTCATTCAACACTCTAGCGGATTGTTGGCTTGTAAGCCAAACCCAAAATGCAAGGGGGATTGACTGCTGCAACGCGGGGAGGTAGAATAACACCCAGAAAGGAGGCAAGCGGCCTCCGCCTTTTAACAAGATTGCTTTACACGCAGGGGGCCAGAGGTTCAAGTCCTCTACCGCCCACCATATAGGATTATAGCCCCCCTTGCTCTTTATATAGCTTGACTATCTCAGCGTAGCTTTTAGAAGCATCCTCCACCCAGAATGACTGATCCGGCGAGACCTTCCCCTTTATTTTTGCCGGAACGCCGACAACAAACGAGTTGTCCGGAATCTTCATCCCCTCGCTGACCAGGCAGCTAGCTCCGATGATGCAGTAGTTGCCAATTTCAGCATCGTGGAGGATGGTGGCGTTCATGCCGATGAGAACATTATTGCCAATCTTATGGCCGTTGACCACCGCCCCGTGACCAATATGCACCTCATCCCCGATGGTCATATCCTCCATATCAGGGTGGGGCGAACCAGCATGGATAACGCAGTTATCTTCTAGGGCGGTGTTTCTGCCGATGGTTATCTTGCCAAAGTCGCCACGAATCACCGCCCCCGGCCAGACACTGGAATTCTCCCCAATTTCAACATCGCCAACAATACACGCCGCCTCACTGACGAGGGCTGATTTGGCTATCTTGGGCGTCTTGCCGTTAAATGCCTTAATCATTCTTACCTCCTAGCTTTCTTATCCGGCAGAGCAGGGCTTTAAGCTCGGGGTAGCCGGTAACGGGGTCATGGGGCTCAAGCTCGGTGAGCAGGTTGGCGTTAGCCTCCGCCCAGCCGTGGGGGATACTGACGATACCGGGCAACAGGTCTTGGGTCGTCCTGACCCTCATTTTTATCTCTCCCCCCTTGGTTTCTATAGCCGCCATATCGCCGTCAGCAACGCCATATTCTTGGGCGGTATCGGGGTGGACCTCAGCCAGCGGTTCCGGAGCAGTACGCCTGAGCGCCGGCACATGCCTTAATTTGCTATGGGTGTAAGCCGGGATGCGGGCACCGGTGGTCAGGATTAAAGGATACTTTTCCGCCAGCTCGGGGTTGCTCACCGGGCTCTGGCTGGGCTCAATGTGGACGGGCAGGGGGTCATAGCCATTCTCAGCCATAGTCTGCGAGTAAATCTCAATCTTCTGGGACGGCGTCCTGAACTCGCCCTTTTGCCCCATATCATACTTCTTTTGGGCAAAGAAGACCCCTTCTGGATTTTCCTCACTTAGCTGCTTGATGGTCAGTCCGGTGGGCTTCAGCCAGTGTTCCACGACCTCCTCATCGGTCTGCCAGGGGAAGAGCTCTTCGTAGCCCATCCTCCTCCCCAGCTGGCACCAGAACTTCCAGTCAGGCAGGCTTTCCCCCAGCGGCTCTATCACCCTTTTACGAAGCAGGAGATAGGGCAGCCCGCTGGTCATACTATAAACATAGCCGATGCCAGTCCGTTCCATAAAGGAGCAGGCGGGGAGGACAATATCCGCCAGCTTAGCGGTCTCGGTCATAAAAAGGTCCATTACCACCAGAAGCTCCGGCTTTTCCAGGACTTTTTTAACCTTGTTGGAGTCGGGCAGTGTGAGGGCGGGATTTCCAGCGCTAATAATCAGGGCTTTAATGGGGTACGGCTTCTCATCAAGGATGGCGTCCGGCAGGTACAGCGCCTGACCGTAGGGGGAGCGGTGACCCCAGAGGCTATGAAAGAGGGGGTGCTCGGCGGCGCCGATGGGGTCTTCCTCAACCTTGATGCTGAGGCTGCCCAGGCGGGGGAAGGGGACACCAGCCCAGCCCCCGGGGACATCGATATTTCCGGTAACTATCTGCAAAATAGCCAGGGCGCGGTGGGTCTGGAGACCATTTATATGCTGGTCCAGGGCGCAGGTGCCGGCAACGATGGAGGCTGAGTCGGCGGCGGCGAATATACGGGCAATCCTCTTTATTTCATCGGCGGGAACGCCGGTTATCTCCTCCACCTTCTGCGGCGAATACTGCTTAACGTGCTCCGCCAGCTTGTCAAAGCCAACGGTATTTTTGCCGATGAATTCCTTATCATAGAGGTCTTCAGCAATGATTACATTCAGCATCCCCAGAGCCAGGGCACAATCGGTCCCCGGTCTTATGGGGATATAGCTCCCCCTCTTTGCCAGCGAGGTGCGCTTGGGGTTAATGACAATCAGCTCAAGCCCCTTATCCAGCGCCTTATAGAGCTTAGCCGCCAGAGGCAGCCTTGATTTATCCGGGTCATGACCCCAGAGGATAACGCACCCCGCCTTTTCCGGCTCCTCGAGGAGGAAGGTGCCAAAGGTCAGCCGGTGAGCCAGAATGCGGGAAACATAGCAGATACTATCCATGGAGACGAGGTTAGGGGTGCCGTAGGCACCGCCGAAACGGCGGGCAAAGGTAGATATCTCGTTATTCTCCACCCCCACCGAGCCGCAAAAGATAGCCAGGGCGTGGGCGCCGTATTCATCCTTAATCCGCTGAAGCTTCTGGGCTATTTCATCCAGAGCCTCATCCCAGGAGATTCTCTGCCAACCCCCCTTCGCCTTTTTCATGGGGTATTTGAGCCTGTCCGGGGAATAGACATAGTCCACTAGATGCCTGCCCTTGGGGCACAACACCCCCCGGTTCATGGGGTGTTCTGCCATACCCTCCACCCTTACCAGCCTGCCATCCTCAACGTAGGCGTTTATGCCGCAGCCCCAGATACAGAGTATGCAGTCAGTCTTGATTAGCTCCAAGGATAGACCTCACCAAATTCAATATTAGATAAAATTCCCCTTGTCTAACTTTTGCTTAAGATAACCGATAAACTCATCCGCCTTCTTCTTGGGCGGTTTAGTCGCCAGGCTGACGCCGACAAAGAGAATAGCACAGACGATAAATCCCCACGTCCCCGGCCACCAGCCTAAAGGCTTCCAGCCCGTTAGCTGGAAGAGCAAGACCACGATGGCGCCGACGATACAGCTGACGATGGCACCGGGCGCTGTCGCCCGCTTCCAGAAAAAGGCACCGAATATAGCCGGCACCGCCATCAGAAGACCGGCTGAAGCCGCTGAGGAAAGGGGGGCAATCATAAAGGACAGACCAGTTTTGCCCGCCGCCCACCAGGCAAAGACGAAGGCAATTATAGCCATAATGGGGATGACCCACTGCCCAATCTTAAGCTCCCTCTTTTCCGAAACCCTGGGGTTGATAAGCCCCTTGTGGATATCGCGCGCCCACACCGAAGACAGGGTGAGCAGAATAGAATCAATGGTGGAAATGGCGGCGGCGGTGATGCCAATCATGACGATTACAGCCAGACCCATCGGTATTATGGGCAGGGCGAGGAGGGTGGGCGTCGCCAGGTCTGCGTTCTCCAGTCCCGGCACCAGCAAGGTGGCGCCAAAACCCCATAATACCGATATCAGGGTATAGATGAAGCCGAAGATGAGAAAACCGCCCAGCATCTGCTTCATAGCCGTGACCGATTTGGGAATAAAGAGCCTTTGGCTTACCTGAGGATTTGATATCAAGAAGAAGAGCCAGGGGAGGGCAAGACCGATAAACATGTTGATATTCCACACCCCCCCAGCGGTGGGCACGGTTAAAAGCCCCGGCGTGGCTGACTCCAGCCTGCTGAAAAAGGAGCCGAAGCCACCCAGCGCCACCACCACAACCCCCAGCACCGCCGCCGAGGTGACAATCATAACCAGCGCCTGAAAGGCATCAGTCCAGGCAACGGAGCGCATACCGGCAATGTTTGACCAGGCAATGGCGCAGAGGACGGCGATTATAATTCCGGCTACCACCGGTATTGCCCCCTGACTGATGCCGTTCATCAAATAGCCAACGCCCATGAGCTGGACCGCCCCATAAGGAACTAAAAAGACCAGAGCCAGTATGGCGGCGGTAGCCCCCACCCATTTGCTCTGGTAGCGGTCGCTCAAAAGCTCCATGGGCGAGACATAGCCGTATTTTTTGCCCACCAGCCAGAAACGAGGCAGGAAGAAGACCATCATAAACATGCCGCAGAGATAGGTCAGCTCAAAACCCAGGGCACCGACCCCGCCCAGATAGGTTAAACCAGCCAGCCCGATCATCATAAAGGCGCTATAAGTAGTGGCGCTGTAGGTCAGAGCCGAGACAAAGCCGCCGACCTTGCGGTTGGCCAGGAAAAACTCGCTCATCCCCCTTCCCAACCCCCGCCTCGCCATCAGGGCAATGGCTAACCCCGCCGCGATATAGACGGCAATGCCAAACCATACCCAGAAGGTGATGCTCATCGCCTCGCCTCCTTCCATCTAAGGAAGATGACGAAGGCGCTGATAATAGCCAAAACCACCCATATCGTCCAGAAGAGGAAGGCGCCGCTCATCTTTTCCACATGGGTGAGAGCAAACCAGGGGATGGCAATATCCAGCGCCAGTAGAAACCCGAACCAGACCCACGCCCATCCCGTCTTAGTCATCTTGCACCTCCACCATGGAAATATTCCCCAACTTGGTAATATTACCTAACCCACAATCCTTGGGGGATGTTGTGTCAATAAGAAGAGGTGAGCTGGCTCAGCTTCTCTTCTATCTCTGCCGCGCTCTGGAAGGCGCCAACCTTCACCTCTTGAATTATGCCGTAGCTATCAATGAAGAAGGTGGTGGGGATGTACTTGATGCCATATTGCCCGGCAAGCACCCCTTTGCCGTCAAGCACTACCGGAAAGGAAAGCCCCCGGCTCTGCATAAACCCCCCTACCTCTGAAGGACTCTCGCCAATATTGATGGCCAGTAGTACCAGCCCCGTTCCCTGCCACCCCTCATAAATTTGCTGCAAAAAGGGCATCTCCACACGGCAGGGGGCACAATAGGTTGCCCAGAAGTTGAGCAACACCGGACTGCCCTGAAGGTCACTGAGGGAGATGAGCTGCTCGTCAGCATCCTGAAACTGAAAGTCAGGCGCCGGCTGGCCAATCCAGGGATCCTGAGATGTTCCCCCGTCACAGCCAGCGAACAATATCCCCAGGCTCAGTGTTATGGCCAGTATTGCCGTTAGCGTCTTGTTCATGGCTAATCCTTCCAATTCTACTCTAAAGTGCACCCTGAAGCCAGCTTAGATTGCCGGTGAGGATGAGTATGCCCACGGCGATGAGCAGTAAGCCGCTGATAATATAGCTCCACTTAGCGTAGCGCTGAATACGCCTCAGGAGGGGGCGGAGGGAATCAAAGGTGGCGCCGAGAATAATAAAGGGGATGCCGAGCCCCAGAGAATATACAGCCAGCAGGTAGGCTCCCTGCCAGGCGGTTTCCGAGCTCCAGGCGAGGGTCAGGATGCCGCCCAATATGGGGCCGACGCAGGGGGTCCAGGCGAGGGAGAAGATAGCGCCGATGAGCAGGGAGCGCAGGTAACCGGTGGTGGCGCCCACCGATGGAGCCAGCCGCCGCTCGTAGTTAAGCCAGGGGATTTTGATGGCGGCTAATAGAAATATGCCGAAGGCTATGAGCAAGCCGCCGGCTATGGCACGGGTGAGCACTATATTAGCGCCGAGGGTAAAGCCAAGCAGCCCCACGCTGGCACCGAGGATGGTAAAGACCAGGGTGAAGCCGGCGACGAAGCTGAGCGAATGAAAAAGTACGGGCAGGCGTTTCCTGCCAGCCTCCGGCTCAAGTATCTCCGGGCCGCAGACGCTAGCCAGGTATACCGGCACCAGGGGCAGCACGCAGGGGGAGAGGAAAGACAGTAACCCGGCACCGAAGGCAACTAAGAGTGATGTCTGTTCCATGTTTTAAGTATTTTACTCTAACCAATTTGACCCAGAATATCAAGTCAGCCCTTAAAGTAGCTTACAATCCAGGGCAAAAAATTATATAATGGCGGGAACGGAGATGCCAGAACTTCTTTCAAATACCATCAAGATGATAAAGCCTCTGGATAAGGAGGCGATGAACAGCGCCCGCACCAGACAGGACACCCTGACCAAGCCGCAGGGCAGCCTGGGCAGGCTGGAGGAGCTTTCCATCAAGCTGGCGGGCATTCAGGGTAAAGCCATACCCCAAATCAGGCACAAGGTTATCTTCACCATGGCTGGCGACCACGGGGTTGCCGCTGAGGGGGTAAGCGCCTACCCCGCCGAGGTTACCGCCCAGATGATTTATAATTTTCTGAAGGGCGGGGCGGGGATAAATGTGCTGGCTCAGCAGGTGGGGGCAAGGGTTGTCATCGTTGACATGGGGGTAGCCACCGAGCTTGAGCCCCACCCCAAGCTTATATCAAGAAAGATTGCCCCCGGCACCCAGGACATGCTCCTGCGCCCGGCGATGACTCAAGAACAGGCAGTGGCGGCAATAGAGACCGGCATTGAGCTAGCGGGGGCTGAGGTGGCTAAGGGCTTTGATATCGTTGGCACCGGCGATATGGGCATCGCCAATACCACCTCAAGCAGCGCTATCTGCGCCGTGATGACGGGGAAACCAATAAGCGAGGTTACGGGGCGAGGCACCGGCCTAACCGATGAACAGCTCGCCCATAAAATAAAAGTAATCCAGCGGGCTCTGGAGGTCAACCACCCCGACCCAAAACAGCCTTTGGAGGTGCTGGCAAAGGTGGGGGGCTTTGAGATTGGCGGGCTGGTGGGGGTGATGCTAGCCGCTGCCGCCCACCGCATTCCTATAGTCATTGACGGCTTTATCTCCGGGGCGGCGGCTCTGATTGCGGTGGCGCTGGCACCGAGGCTTAAGGACTTTATTATCCCCGCCCATGTCTCGGTGGAACCGGGGCACAAGGTAGCGCTCCGCCACCTGATGCTCAAGCCGCTGCTTAACCTGAACATGCGCCTGGGTGAAGGCACCGGCGCCATACTGGGAATATTTCTGGCTGAGGCAGCCGCCAGGATTCTGGCTGAGATGTCAACCTTCGCTGAAGCCGGGGTATCGGAGAAGGAGGAATAATTGGGGTTTCTGGCGGCGTTAAGATTTCTGACCATTATACCCCTGCCCGGGGGTAAGCCCACCCCCGGGGAGGTGGGGCGCTCCATTGCTTACTTCCCCGCCGTGGGGGCTATTATCGGGCTTATTCTGGTCGGCTTGAACCAGCTGCTTGGCTTCATCCTGCCCTCGGCAGTGGTCAATATACTGCTCATCGTTTCCCTGGCAATAATCAGCGGCGGTCTGCACCTTGACGGCTTCGTTGATACCTGCGACGGCATGGTCGGGCACAAGACAATAGCCCAGAGACGGCGGGTGATGAAGGATAGCCGGGCCGGCGCCTTTGGCATAATCGGCGTCTCCTGCCTCCTGCTGGTGAAATACCTCTCGCTGAACAGCGTGCCTGAGAGCTGGCTGGTGCCAACCCTGCTGCTTATGCCGGTGCTAAGCCGCTGGGCAATGGTCTACGCTGTCTTTGCCTTCCCCTACGCCAGACCATCGGGGCTGGGGAAGGCATTTAAGCAGGAGACCAGCCGGGTGGTATTGCTGGTGGCGACCGTCATCGCCCTGGCTATAGCCGTGATTCCGGCACAACTTACCGGGCTGGTCATAATGTTTGGTGTCTGGATTATAGTAACGGCGATTGCCTTCTACCTCAAGGGCAGGTTCGGCGGGCTCACCGGCGATAGCTACGGGGCAATAAATGAAACGGCTGAGGTCCTGGTCTTAATACTGGTCTGTCTGCTGGCTCACATCGGCTTGCTGGCTTAGAATATTTTGGGGGTGAGGTTAATAAATATTCTGCTCATTGGCGGTGCCGGTAGCGGCAAAAGCCACTTCGCCCAGGAGCTTGCCCTAAAGCTGGGTGAGCCGGTGCTCTTTGTGGCCACGGCCGTAGCCGGCGATGAGGAGATGCGCAAGCGCATTGACCAGCACCGCCAGAAAAGACCGCCCGCCTGGAGCACACTTGAGGTCACCACCGACGTCGGTAAAAATATCTTCAAGAAAATCGGCGATGCTAAGGTGGTGATTGTTGACTGCATCACCCTTCTGGCTAACAATATTCTTAACCAGTATAGCGACCAAGATAAGCCAATTAAAGTCCCCCTCGTTGAGAAAAGGCTTACCGCTGAAATAGAAGAGCTAATTGAGTGCACCAAAAAACTTGACGCCAGCTTTATTATTGTTACCAATGAAGTCGGGCTGGGGGTGGTGCCACCCAGCCGACTGGGCAGGTTATACCGCGACCTGCTGGCTAAAGCCAACCAAAAACTTACCGAAGCGGCGGATGAGGTCTACCTCATGGTCGCTGGCCTAGCCCTGCCCATAAAACCAGCCAAAAAATAGCCGGTTCATAGCGGCAAGCCTAGCAACTCAAAGACGCCCACCATTTTTAGCCCCATATAGAAGAGCAGGGCAACAAAGACATACCCCAGCTTTCTGGCGGGCAGCTTATGGGCGGTTACCGTGCCCAGCTGCGCCATGCCGACACTGGTAACCGCAAGCAGAAACCATGCCGGCAGATTAACATAGCCGATGGAATAGGGGGGCAGGTGGGGAAGGCCAAGACCATTTACTATATAACCGATGACACCACCGGTGCTGGTAAATATCATTACGGCTAAGGATGTAGCGATAGCGGTATGCATCTTGAACTTAAGCGCCAGCACCATCACCGGAACCATCAATATGCCGCCACCAATGCCGAAGACGCCACTTATAAAACCTATGGGAACCGCCCACCCTATCCACAGCCAGGGATTGTCCCTCGGCTTCGCCTCAAGCTGAGGCTCTCGGGCAGTGAGCATCCTGATAGCGCTGGCAAGGATAAAGGCACCAAAGGCTATCCTCAGCCCCACCCCGGGCAGGTGTGCCGCCAGGGTAGCCCCGGCAAAGGCGAAGACCAGACTGCAGCCACCCATGACCAAGGCTGCTTTCCACCACACCGCCCCCATTCTATTATGCCTCCAGGCGCCACTGGCGGCGGTGGGTAAGACAACCAGCAGACTGGTGCCAAAGGCAAGCCTGATTGCTATCTCTTCCGGGATGCCCATTCCGGTGAACACCATGTACTGCACCGGGGTCATAATAAAGGCACCGCCAAGACCAAGAAGACCGCTGGAGAAACCAGCAACGACACCGGTTGCCAGAAGGATAATGATATGAGTTATAGTCACCGCCTAAGCCTTACGCCCCAGCTTTTTCTTCACCGATTCTACCTTGCCGCCGATGGTGGAGGCTTTATCCCGGCGGTCATCAACCTCAATTACTGTTACCGCTCTTCTGATTTCAGCGTCAAAGACCGCCTCGTGCATCCGGCGGGCCAGGGCGAGGAGCCGGTCTAAATCGCCCTCAATAATGGTTCCCATCGCCGTTAACTCATACTTTATATCCTTCTCCCCCTCCAGCACCTCCACCGCCCGCGCTACATACTGGCTAACTGAAGTAGTCCTGCTACCCACTGGAACAATGCTTATCTTAACTAAAGCCATTTCTTCTGCCTCCAACCAAGCGTCTCTCCCCCAATTCTACCACATCGGCTATATTGGGCAAATTGGGCAAATTGCTAAGGAGACCCCTTATTGCTATAATATCCTTGATTTGGGGCCGTAGTTCAGTTGGGAGAACGCCTGATTTGCATTCAGGAGGTAAGGGGTTCGAATCCCCTCGGCTCCACCAGCGGTTAAAAGTTAAGGTTACGCACTATCTCGGTTACCGTCTGGCTGCGGTTCAGGGTATAGAAGTGGAAGTAGCGGACGCCGTTCTGCCACAGGTCTTGGCATTGCCTGGTGGCAAAGTCTACGCCAATCCGCTGAGCCTCATCAGCCGAGGTTGCTTTTTCCATCCGCTCGATAAGGGACGGCGGTAGGGTAGCACCGGACATCTGGCTGAACCTCTTTATCTTTTCAATGTCGGTGACGGGCATGATGCCCGGTATTATGGGAATGCTGATTCCAGCTTTTTCTGCCCGCTCCGTGAAATCGTAGAAGAAGCGGTTGTCAAAGAACATCTGGGTGATGGCAAAGTCGGCGCCGGCGTCAATTTTTTGCTTGGTGTAGAACATATCCCTCTCCAGGCTCGGCGCCTCAATATGTCCCTCGGGATATACCGCCACCCCGATGGAGTAGCCGCCGACGGCGATGGCTAGGTTTACCAGGTCAATAGCATAGCAGAAGCCGTTCTCGGGAGCGGTGAATTTTTCGGCACCCTTGGGCGGGTCTCCTCTAAGGGCGAGGACATTCTCAATGCCCTGCCCATTGTAGTCCTCAAGAATCTTCTTGAGCTCGTCTTCACTCTGGTCAACACAGGTGAGGTGGGGCATGGGGGTAAGGGAGGTCTCCCGCCTTAGGCGCACCACCACTCCGCTGGTATTTTTCATGGTGCCGCCTCCGGCGCCATAGGTGACCGAGACAAAGGTGGGGTTTAACGCTTCCAGCTCTGCTATCACCCCAAATAGTTTGTCTTCGTCCTCCCTGGTCTTGGGCGGGAAGAACTCAAAGGATATGCTCCTTCCCTGCCGCGCAATAAGTTCCTTTATCTTCATTATCCACCGTCTGTCTGGGGGAAGGCGACTTCGGTGTACAGGAACTCCACCCTCTCTTTGTGCCTCAGCTCCTGCGCCGCCAGCCGCTTAAGAAGCCCTTTCACCTCTCCTGGCGGATGCACCCCAGCCAGGCTGAGGTAAAATTCATGGGATGCCTTTTCCCGGTTTGCCGCCAGCAGAAAGGCGTCCTTGAGCTCCATGGCCGGGGATATTTCCGGCTGTTCCAGGTGCTCGGCAATCTTGTAATCTAAAACCTGCTCCCTCTTCAGCGCCCCTCCCTTAAGCTCACCCCGCAGGTATTTTCGTAGCAGGTTTTCGTGCTCCTCCTCCTCCTGGGATAACTGCCGAAAGGCATCCCTAGCCGCCTCATCCGTCATTTTCTGGCTCAAGTCTTGATAAAGGTGCTGTGATTCGATTTCTCTCTCTATCGCCTTTGCCAAAACATTCTCCAGTGTTAGCTGAGTTGTCATGGCTGCACCCGACCCTCCACCACCTTCCAGTTTACGTTCTGGAAAAAGGCGGCTATGTAGTCAGCTCGCTTCAGCCCGTAATCGGTCATGAAGGCATGCTCAAAGACATCCATGACCAGAATAGGACGGCAGCCAGCCATATGACCAACCTCGTGCTCATTAATCCACTGGTTAAACAACCATCCGCTCACGTTATCCTGGTAGAGCACCACCCAGCCGATGCCCCGTATTGCCCCCGTAGCCCTGAAATCCTTCTCCCAGGCGTCATAGCTGCCATAGGCATCAGCCAGCTTTCTGGCTAAGGCACCGGATTTGTCCAGGGGCGTTTTACCCCCCAGGTTCTCAAAGTAGTATTCGTGGAGGCGCATGCCGTTGAACTCAAAGCCAAAGCGGCGTTTAAGCTCAGAGTATTCTGGGGTGCCCGTCCTCTCTTCCTTGAGCATAGCGGCGAGTAGGTCCGAGAGCTTATTGGTATTGTTCACGTAGCCCTGGTAGAGGGTGAAGTGATTAGTGAGCAAGGTCTGGCTGAAACCCTCCATCCCGATAAGACTGGTGTAGTCCTTTGCCTGGTAAGTCATTTTACCTCCTCCTTAGCTTTAAGCGTACTTGCCCCCGGGTCCGGTGGTAAAGTGGAAGATGGGCCTGTCCACCCTCCTGATAATCAAGGGGCAGTGCTTCATCCCCTTGGGAACAAAGATAAGGGAACTCTGGGTAAGTATATGCTTTTCATCCTCCAGCCATATTTCGACCTCCCCACACAGGTCCTGGGGGTCTTCCGGGTTAGTGCCAAAAAAGGCTATCACTTCGTCAAAGGGGTGGGTATGAGCGTCCACAATGGGCTGCTCCGACCCCTTCCAGTACCAGACACATTCTACGTAGAAGGCACCCTTTATGACCTCATCATCCAGATATATCAAACGAGTGTGCTCACCAGCGGCTACCTCGGCGGCGTCCTGCCGGAACAAAGGGAGCTCCAGGTCAGACTTGGTGCCGGTGATAATATATTTACCGTATTTCGTTTCCACCTTCGGCAATTCCCCTTTCTAGCTTTTTATTTTCAGCCACCACCAGGGTGTAATGTGCCCTACTTGCCTGAGGCAGACTCTTCCTTCTTCTTTGCCGGGCGCCCGCCGTGACCGTGCTTAACCTTCTTAAACGCTTCCTTGTACCGCCTTCTTTGCTCTGCCTTTTCTTGCTTTCGTCCCATGGCTTGCCTCCATTACCGTTTTCTTGCAATTGTCTCAAACCCGTGCTATAAATGATGTACCTATCACGCTGAATATAATACTATTATTTACTATTATCTCAAGTTGTCAATAGGCTCTTAGCTATGAAGCGGTTAGCATTACTAATAACAATAGCACTTTGCCTCCAACTAAGCTTCGGTGGCCCATTGCAATCAGCGCCAGAGGAGCCACTTCAGGTCAAGGAGCTGAATTTCGTCTTCCTTCACGGTGGTGGCGGTAATGCCTGTTCCATGCAGCTTCTGGCTGACACCCTTATGGAGCAGATACCGGCATATATCCTCGACTACGAAAGTGCCCACCCCGACACCGAGATTCGGGCTGATTCACTGCTAAGGTGTTATCCCAACGATGTGAACATTGAGAGCTGGGCTAATAACATCGCTTACAGCATCGACAAGTACCTGCCTGATAAGAGGAACATAATCTTAATCGGGCACAGCATGGGGGGCAAGGCAGCCATTTACGCCGTAGCCCATAATGTGGGCAACTTGGCTCACAAAGCGGCCATGGTGGTAACCATCGACAGCCCGATTAATAGCCTGCAAGGTTATTACTTTGCCGGCGGTACTTCGGTGCTAGATTATTATGGAACCCTGGGACTACTATCCGACAGCGGGGTTTCTAGGTCCGTAGTCTACTACGATAGCTCCCAGGACGGCAGAGAAGTAGCTACCAAGAACCACTGGCTGGCTTTCATAGCAGCTGAATCAGCACCGCTCAGCGAACAGTTTAACGTTGGCGGGGTTGACGCTATGCCCAGAAACATGGATGACAACATCATACCACTTTCGGCTCAATACTCTTTTGGAGCTGATGTAATCTACTATGGAGAGCACTCCCATAACGACTTTACCCACCAAGACGAGGTAGCCACCTTCATGGCCGAGCAAATCCTCCACTATATCTTTGGCGGGTACCTAGAATGCTCCGTTCTTGCCAGAAACGGCAGCTTTGAACATGAGGCTGGCTGGCTACCGGGGACAGATTTGTGGGAGGATGTCATCGGTGAAGTTCTTGCCGACAGCGGTAGTGTTCGGCACTTCAACGAGTCCTATACCAGCTGGCAGGAGTGGGAGGATGTGGTTGGGGACTGCCTTCCCCAGGGCAAGCGGAGCAGCTACCAGATTAACCAGGTGAGACATTTCCCCTTTCTAGCCAGTATTGAGGAAGCACACTGGTTGAATGCTGGTAACCCCTATGATTGCCAGCTCTACATAAAAACCAGGGCAGCCCCTAGAACCCAGGTTGAGGTGGAATGGAGCATCTATGACAGTGGACTGCTGTCGTGGGAGATTGAGCGTAACCATTATGAAGTTGAAATAACCACCGGCACGCCGCTGACCAGCATTAACCGTGTGTCATGGATAAGCGATGACCCCAACGACATCAGATTAAGAATACACTCACAAGCGGAAAGCCCCTTCCGCTGGTTCAAAGCTGAATGGAGAGTCTACTCTACAGAAATCCGATATCGGAAGCTCATTGACGAAATTCGGGGGCTGCCATTAAGTCAGGTCTGATTACTTCCTAACCTCAGTCCGGGTCTTTATCAAACGCATCAGGTCATCCCGCACCACAATGCCAATCACCCTATCCTTTTCCAGTACCGGCATGTAGTCAATTTGCCACTCATTCATTTGCTCAAGCAGGCGCGCCGCCGGCTGTTCCGCCTGAGCCGCTCTAAGCTCACTAGCCGGCGTCATAATTTCACTAATAGTGGTTGAGCGCCGGCGCTTTTTGGGCACTCTCTTTATATTGGGCAAGGTCACAACCCCCTGTAGCCTAGCCCTACGAGCGACAATGAAGTAACACTGCCCGGTAGCCTGTATATAATTTTGAACCAGCCGACCAAGGTTAAGCTGCCGGCTGATAACGGGGCAATCCCGAGCCACCACATCCCGAGCCTTAATACCACGAAGAACCCGGCGCAACACCACGGGGCGACGACTCTGCATGGCCGCGATATGTAGAACCCATCCTACAAATGCCAGCGCCAGCCCGTTAAACCATTGATTTTCTAAGATCAGTATCACAACGCCAGCAGCAATAAGGAATAAGCCAACCCCCTGCCCCGCCCAGCTGGTAATACTTGTTGCCCGGTTATAACTACCGGTCAACTTCCATAGCAGTGCCCGCAAAAGCCTGCCTCCGTCAAGGGGAAAGGCAGGGATAAAGTGGAATAAAGAGAGCATAAAATAGAGAAAGGCTGACCACAGGATGAGCCCAGCAAGCATAGTACTGCCGGTGCTTACCAGTATAGAATAAATACCATAAAGTATTCCGGTTATTATCAGGTTACATAGAAGTCCAGCCATAGCCAAAAGCAGCTCAATAACGGGGGTGGTTTCCTCTTCGGCTATCTGAGACACCCCACCAAAGACAAACAGAGTAACCCTCTTATCCGGTATACCCCTACTAAGAGCCAAAAAATTGAGGATAACCTCACGAACACCCAAGGCGGCGAAAAAGAGCAAGACGGCGGCAATCCCGAGGACTGTCCTTAGCCATAAGGGATAAGCCTCGGCGAACTGGGTCACCACCACGGCCGTTATCAAGAAAAAGGCAATAGCCCAACCATAATGTAACCGCAGGCGAATCCTAAAAAACTGGCCCACATCGGGGACCCTCATCATTCTCCTATCAAAAAACATAGCCATTAATGGCATTTTGAGTAGATATCCCGTTTTTGTCAAGCTTTCTAAGGAAGCATAATATACTTGAAAGCATTTGGGGAAGAGTGTAATATAAGGTATTCTCCTAAAGGGATGATTTATGTGCCCCTGTAGCTCAGTGGATAGAGCAGCGGTTTCCTAAACCGCGTGTCGTGCGTTCGAGTCGCACCAGGGGTAGTTAATTTTTGTCTAAATTTATGATAATATAACTAGCGGAGCCAGGAGTGTAGCTCAGGCTGGTAGAGCAGCGGTCTCCAAAACCGCAGGTCGCGGGTTCGAATCCTGCCACTCCTGCCAGGTTAACCAAAGGAGGTGACATACGCCAATGTGGTGGAGCAAAAAGAAAAAGACTACTACTAAGAAAAAGGCTACGGCTAAGAAGAAGGCCACCAAGAAGACCACTACTAAAAAGAAGACCACGGCCAAAAAGACTGCTGCCAAGAAGAAGACCGCTACCAAGAAAAAGACTAAGAAGTAACGCCAACAAGATGTAGAGGTTATTGCCGAGGTGGCGGAATCTGGTAGACGCGCCATCTTGAGGGGGTGGTGAGCGTAAGCTCGTAGGAGTTCAAATCTCCTCCTCGGCACCATTCGTGGGTTGTATGCGGAAGTAGTTCAGCGGTAGAACGCCTCCTTGCCAAGGAGGAAGTCGCGAGTTCGAATCTCGTCTTCCGCTCCAAGGAATTGCTGAGAGGCGACGTAGCCAAGTGGTTAAGGCGGGGGTCTGCAAAACCCCTATTCACCGGTTCGAATCCGGTCGTCGCCTCCACTATTTAGTAAAGTCTATCTATCTTCTATAAGATAGCCGCGCAGAATTAAGTGCTGTAGACCGCCGCCCTCAGGATGGCAAGCAGGACCGGGATAAACATCGGGGCAAACCCTGGTGCCGGATGAAACTACGAATCCACTTGTCATATGTTCACTTATTCCGCCAGCCAATCCCCCGTAGCCATCATCAACCAGCGTTATGGTAGATTCAAATGCCACGCTAGGGGGGTAGCCTGCTAGGTTCTCTACGAAAAGGCGAAGTGACTGGACTCTATTGGTTTCAAAAAGGCCGTGTGTCCTGTACTTCCAATCGACATCCGTTACCACCAGAACCTTGCCTTCAGGCACCCTAAAGACTCCAGCCTCAAGGCTGCCGTCTGGTAACACCCTGCTGAAATCCAGCTGACATGGCTCACAGCCACCAGTGCCAACCCTAGTAGACCCAAGGGTCACGTGATTACTCGCCAGCTGTCCCATATGGGTAAGCCACGTGCTGCCAGGTGAGCAGGCGACGGCTGATGACACCGCCAGAGAGGCTAACAGCATAATTAACAAGCCCGGAATAACTACCTTTTTCATCTTTTTAACCCCCTTCCCGTTAGCCGCTAATCTTCTCCATGTCCTCCCCACAGCAGACAAGGGTGCCGCCACCAGCCTTGGTTACCACCACCTCATTGCCACAAACATTGCACCGATACTTCTCATCAACCTTTTCAACACCCATCTTTACCCCTCCTTTCGGCATTTAGCCTTACCTTATTTTATCACCTTAAGCAAGTTCCTGCTTTTTAGCACCCCATCCCCCTTTATCCCCCTTCCCCTCTAGAGGAAGGGGGAGTATAAATAAAAGAGGGGCTGACGCCCCTCTTAGACGCCCCACTTTCGGGGGTAGGGAGAGAAAATTATAGGATAAGCCGCAGACGCCCATAGGGAGGGCGGGTGGGAAGAAAGAGTTAAGCTTAAAGCGGGGAGGGTAGGGGGGGAAGAAAAACCTAAAGTAGCTGGGGGTGAGGTTGAACACCCCTAATAAAAGCAGTAAAATGGCGACAGTTAGTGCCGGGGTGGCGGAATTGGCAGACGCACCGGACTTAAAATCCGGCGGAGTAATCCTTGTGGGTTCGAGTCCCACCCCCGGCATAATTTAGAAAGTAATCATGCCCTGGTTAATAGTACCACTGGGTTATTTTATCGGCTCCATCCCCACCGCCTATATCGCCGGGCGTCTGCTCAAGGGCAAGGATATTCGGCGCCTGGGGGATGCCAATATGGGTGCCGCCAATGCCTTCCGCCAGTTCGGGGCTAAGGTGGGGATAACGGTGGGTATTATTGATGCCGCCAAGGGGGCGCTGGCGGTTGTCATCGCTCAGATAGCCAATGTCCCTCAGCTTGCGGTGCTGCTCACCGGCGTAGCCGTTGTTGTCGGTCACAACTGGCCGGTATTTATTGGTTTCAGGGGAGGTCGGGGGGAGGCAACTACCATTGGTGTGCTGCTAGCCGTATTAACCGTGCCCATGCTGATAATAGCCTTACCGGCAATAGCCGCCCACCTTATCTTTCGGGATACAATGAAAGCCGCCCCCTTTATCTTTGTCCCGCTGCCACTGGTCTGCTGGTTGATGGGGGCTTCTGGAATACTTATCGCCTACAGCATCGCTCTGCCCTGTCTGGTGGGCTTTACCCATTTCCTGAGGACGAGGCAAACGGCGACACGCCGAGCCTAATTACTTCCGTTTTATGGCTGACCTTACCGCCCGCTCAATATCTTTAGCCGTGAGACCGTACCGCTCAAAAAGCTCCGCCGGCTTACCCGACTTGGCGTAGGTATCCTTAAGGGCTATAAATTCCATCGGAACTGGCTTGTGCCTAGCAACCACCCGCGCCACGGCGCTACCCAAGCCGCCGTGCTCCAGGTGCTCCTCAGCGGTAACGATAGCCCCGGTCTCAGCCGCCGCCTGGATAATAGCTGCTTCATCAATGGGCTTGAGGGTGGACATATTGAGCACCCGGCAGTCTATGCCCTCCCCCTTAAGGCTTTCAGCGGCTTCCAGCGCCGCTTTCACCATCAAGCCGATGGCAATTATGGTGGCGTCCCCGCCCTGCCTCATCTCTACCGCCTTACCCAGCTTGAAGCGGTAGCTCTGGTCATAGACCAGCGGTGCCTTGGGACGGCACAACCTGATATAGCATGGTCCAAGGTAAGCCGCCACCGCCCTCACCGCCTGTGCCGTCTCAATAGCGTCCGCGGGCACGATAACGGTAAAGCCGGGGAGGGAGCCTATGAGGGCAAGGTCTTCAATAGACTGGTGTGAGGTGCCATCCTCACCAACGCTGATGCCGCCGTGGCCGACGACAAGCTTAACATTGAGCCTGGGCTGAGCGATAGACATGCGAATCTGGTCAAAGCAACGCCCGGGGACAAAAACGGCAAAGGTGCTGGCGAAGGGTATCTTGCCTGAAGATGCCAGCCCGGCGGCAATACTGACCATATTCTGCTCGGCGATACCGCAGTTAAAGAAACGCTCCGGGAATTTATCGGCAAAAAGCCTGGTCCTGGTGGAGCGGGAGAGGTCAGCATCCAGCACCACAACATCCGGGTTCTCCCCACCCAGCTCAACCAGTGTCTCGCCGTAAGCCTGTCTCAGGTAAAACTCTTCAGCCACTATTCCAGCTCCTTAAGAGCCAGCTTTACTTCATCGGTAGTGGGCGCCGTGCCGTGAAAATGGGGGTTATTCTCCATAAAGCTGACCCCCTTGCCCTTGATGGTATGGGCAATGATAACCGCGGGCTGCCCCTTAATCTTTCTCACCTTATCAAGAGCCTGGGTAAGCTGGGGAATACTATGCCCGTCAGCCTCAATAACCTGCCAGCCGAAGGCTTGCCACTTTGCCGGGAAGGGGTCGAGGCTCATCACATCACGGTTCCAGCCGTCTATCTGCTGGCCGTTGTTGTCCACTATAGCCACTAGTTTATCCACCTTGAAGTGGGCGGCAGCCATTGCCGCCTCCCACACCTGTCCCTCGTCACACTCTCCATCCCCCAATAGAGCATATACCCGGTAGTCCTTGGCGTTAAGCCGCCCCGCTAGAGCCACGCCAATGGCAAAGGACAATCCCTGCCCCAGAGCCCCGGCAGACATCTCCACCCCGGGGGTAACCGTGCAGTCAGTATGGCCCTGAAGGCAGCTATCCATCTGCCTCAGTGTAAGCAACTCCTCTTCCGCGAAGTAGCCACACTCAGCCAGGGTAGCGTAGAGGGCAGGGGCGGCATGCCCCTTGCTCAGGATGAACCTGTCCCTATCCGGCCAGTGAGGGTCTTGGGGCTTATGCTTTAGCACCTTGAAATAAAGGGCGATCAAAATCTCCACCGCAGAAAGGGAGCCACCGGGGTGACCGCTGCCAGCCTTTCCCGTCATGGTAACGATGTGGCGGCGCAGCCTTTTGGCGATAGCCTCCATTTCCGCTACCGATGCTGATGATGAAAAAACCTCGGCTTTAACGCTCTGGGCCGAGGTTGATGATGGATTTCTTTTTTCAGGTAACGACATTACCACCCCTTCGTTTATTTATTATACTACACTTAATAAACTCAGGTCTACACTTTGGGAGGGTATTTATCAACCTCACCCCCCTAATCCCCCTTTTTAACGGTTCTCCTTTTCCCATACCCACCCACCCAAAAAGGTTTCACCTCTTTACAATCTCCTTGCCCCACCCCCAGAGAGAAAATTACAGGATAAGCCGCAGACACCCATAGAGCGGGATTAAGAAGCAAAACCTAATGGGCGGGAGGGTGGGAAGAAATTGGTTTGATTTTTTCCCCCACCTCTGCTTTAATTAGTGCCGTAGGAGAGATAGATGGAAGGCTTAAAACTACAGGCTAGCAAAAGGGATATACTGGGCAAGAAGACAAGGTTTTTGCGCCGCCAGGGGATTACCCCGGCTCACCTCTTCGGGCACGGCCTTGAATCGCAAGCCCTGCAGTGTGATACGGCTAAGCTTAAGCGGGTTATTGCCCGGGCAGGAATGACCAGGCTTATTACCCTGGGCATTGAAGGGGATAAAGAGCCAAGAAGCGTATTCATCAGGGAAATCCAGAGGGATGCCTGCACCAGCGAACTGCTTCATGTTGACCTCTTTCAGATAAGGAAGGCAGAGAAGATAAGGGTTGATGTTCCTATTGTTCTGGTTGGTGAAGCACCAGCAATGAAAACAAAGGGTTACACACTGACTCAAAGCCTGACCAGCGTGAGTATTGAGTGCCTCCCCGACAAGCTTCCTCCCCAGATAGAGGTTGACCTGAGCCCACTTGAGGAGGTGGGGCAGGCAATCCATGTCAGAGACATCGCCCTTAGCCCCGATATTACCGTCCATAATGACCCCGACCAGATGGTGGCCAGGGTCAGCGAGGTATATGTGGAGGTGGAAGAGGTAGTACCAGAGGTGGCAGCAGAGGCTGAGGCAGAAGCTGAGGGTGAAGCCGCAGCTGAAGAGGGGGCTGAGGAAGAAGCTGAGGAAAAACCAGAGTAGCCACCCAGCACTTGAAGCCAGCCCGATAAGGAGGTAAAAAGCAATGGCAAGCTGTGCTTACCATCCCAAGCGTGAGGCTGTTGGCGCCTGTGTTAGTTGCGGGCAGTTTATCTGCGCCGAATGTAAGACAGTCCTCGGAGACAAAATCTATTGTAATCCCTGCGCCAATAAGATGTTTAGCAGCAGAGCTGGAGCTAGCGCTCCAGGAGCGGAAAATACCTCGGGGCAAGGCAGTCTGGCCGTTGTCCCAGCAGAGATTAAGGGGTGGAACTGGGGAGCCTTCCTGCTGGGTTGGATATGGGGAATTGGTAACAGCGTTTGGATATCGTTCCTTGAGTTTGTGCCCTATATCGGCTGGATCATGGCTTTTGTGCTCGGGGTCAAGGGAAGCGAATGGGCATGGCGATACAAGAAGTGGGATAGCATTGAGCACTTCAAGCAGACCCAGTTGACATGGACTAAGTGGGGAATAGGCGTAGTTGCTGGCAGCATAGTTCTCGTTATTTTAATATGGATTATTATATTTACGGCAATGCTTTCCGTCGGGCCTCAATCCTGGTGAATATAACGTGTTGAAGTCACGCTCTGACTCTGCTAAAATCGGGCGATGATTATTGACTTTCACACCCACGTATTTCCGCCCCAGATAAAGAAAAACCGCAAAAAGTATATTGAGCGTGACCCCTGTTTCGCCATCCTCTACTCAGACCCTAAAGCCAAAATAGCCACCGCCGATGAGCTTATCGCCAGCATGGATAAAGCCGGGGTTGACGTCTCGGTCATTACCAATATCGGCTGGACTACCCATGAGCTTTGCCTTGAGACCAACGACTACATCATGGAGTCGGTATCCCGCTACCCCGAAAGGCTTATCGGCTTCGGTGCCGTCCAGCCGCAGTCGCCTGAGGGCGCGGTGGCTGAAATTGAGCGCTGTGCCAAGGCGGGGCTAAAAGGTATCGGCGAGATGAGACCGGATATCCAGCTCCTTGACCTCACCGATGAGCTCATGATGACGCCCTTTGTTGAGGCGCTGAGAAAACACAAGCTAATCCTGCTCACCCACGCCTCCGAACCCGTAGGCCACGACTATCCGGGGAAGGGGATTGTCACCCCGGACATGCTCTACCCCTTTATTACCAGCTTCCCCGATTTAACCATCGTCTGCGCCCACTGGGGGGGTGGGCTACCCTTCTACAGCCTGATGCCTGAGGTCAAGAAGGCAATGGCTAACGTCTTCTTTGACACCGCCGCTTCCCCCCTCCTCTACACCTCCGAGATATATAACCAGGTTATCCAGCTTGTCGGCGCCGATAAGGTCCTCTTCGGCAGCGACTATCCCCTGCTGGAACAGAAGCGGTTAATTGAAGAGATTAAAGCCCTCAAGCTGGCTGAGGAAACAGAAAACCTCATTCTTTCAGGGAATGCCCGGAGGCTTCTCGGTATCAAGGGTAAATAGCCATGGAGCAAGTGCGCTGTTTTATTGCCGTTGAGCTACCCGAGGAGGTAAAGGCCGGGCTTTCCCAGCTTCAGGCTCAACTAAAATCAGGCAATCAGTTCCCGGTAAAGTGGGTCAACCCCTATAGCACCCACCTGACCCTAAAATTCCTGGGCAATGTTGATGCCGACAGGACGAGCCAGATAACCGAAGCCATAGCCGAGGCGGCGCAGGGGGTATCCCCCTTTAACCTTGAGATTAAAGACCTGGGCGTTTTCCCCAATCTGAGGCGGGTACAGGTCATCTGGGTGGGGGTAAGCGGGGAGGTGGATAAGCTGCTCCAGCTCCAGAAGGGCATCGAGTCCTCCCTTGCCGGACTTAATTTTGCCCCCGAATCAAGGGCATTCACCCCCCACCTCACCCTGGCGCGAGTCCGCGACCAAGCCTCACCTGATGAGCGGCAGAAACTCGGCGAGCTTATAGCCAGCACCAAATTTGAGAAAGCTTATACCTTGCCCGTGGAAGCTATCCGCCTGATGAGGAGCCAGCTAACCAGGGAGGGTGCTATTTACAGCCAGATCAGCTCCGTGGAACTGGGAAAGCCCTTGTCAAAAAATGCTGGATAGTGTATACTGCGACCGACATAATTTCGGTTGGGAGGTGGACTTTTAATGGAACAAACCAATTTCCCCAAATGCCAGAAATGCAATTCTGGCGACCTGGTACCCCTTTCTGACTTTGGTA
>Ga0307443_1000289_pt1 | contig 33586 bp, 26 predicted proteins | sample SalMarSW160220MG_FD_202148 | JGI IMG/M metagenome (GOLD analysis project Ga0307443, IMG submission 202148) | Salt marsh sediment microbial communities from the Plum Island Ecosystem LTER, Massachusetts, United States - SW1601-220 | ecosystem: Environmental > Aquatic > Marine > Intertidal zone >... | reverse complement strand
TAAACGGCTGATTGACGCCATTGGAAGAATCCTTTTGTTTTTTGATGAGCCGTCTGGATAAGTCCATAGCCGTACATCTGCTTTTTTTCAAGCATTGAAAGAATCACAAATTTGATGCTCCCTTTTATAATCTGCTCGTAAAACATCTATACTTTCCTTTCATTATAATTGAAGGATTTATAAAAATAATACCTAAGATAGTTAGGTATTCTTTGAAAATCAATTAGAAAAGTACCAAAAAACAAATCTTGAAGCTGATTATCAAGAAAATCTACATAGTATGCCTAAAGGCAGTGGCTGGAAAACGCATCAAACGAACGGCGGATAAATCGAGGCCAACTCGACAATTAAAAAAGTGCCACCAGAAAGTGCAGGTGGACACCTTTAATTCGCAGACTAACCACATACGGAATCTAGTGTTGTCATTCTTGTTAATAATACCTAAGATACTTAGGTATTCTTTGAAAATCAATCAGAGAAGTACTAAAAACAAATCTTGAAGCTGATTAACAGGAAAATCTACACAGATGGGTCGGTGCAATTTAATCGCACCCTATGACTACGACTCGACTCAACTACTCATCTTTCAGCGTATTAAGGCCCATAATGACATCATGCATAAACGTCATCAACCTTTTTACCTCTACTCTTGTCGCCGAAGTTTCTGCTTGACCATTACAACTCAAAAAGGTGCAGGTGGACGCCTTTAATTCGCAGACTAACCACATACGGAATTTGGTGTTGTCATTCTTGTTAATAATACCTAAGATAGTTAGGTATTGTGCCGACACCCATTCATAAAAAGTCGGCGCGTTTAGTTTCTATGCTCTATATAATACCTAAGATAGTTAGGTATTCTTTGAAAATTAATTAGAAAAGTACCATAGAACAAATCTGTAAGCGGATTATCAAGGTCGAAAAGTCAAGGGGAAATCGGCGAATTATTTTAACAAAATTCGCCGCGTCGCTCGTCGTTCGTATTTCGTATCTCGTGTTTTTTATTGAATAATTCCTGTCTTCTGTCCCTTCGGCTTGGTTCGACTTCGCTCACCACAGGTCGCTCAGGGCAGGCTTCCGTATTCCGTCCTACGTCTTCTGTCTTCCGTCTTCTGCCTCGTATATCGCTTGCCTCTGCGACTCTCGTCGTAAGACGAGGCAGCAGGTATTGCGTATAGCGCATATCATATGTCGTATTCAGGATGACTGAGGTCGTAAAAGAGGCTACAGATACAGAAGATTTTTTGGCAGTGGATATTCGCCCACGCAGAAATAAAATTTCAAGGGAATTATGGGATTGGGGATTCTAGAGAGCACTAAAAAATGGTTGGGGTTCGCATTTTTCTTCTGTATTCAAATGCTTTGTACATCTTTGTAAAGTTCTGTGAGTTTATCTTGTTTCAGTCGAAACTTGGTTCCGTGATTATGGCCTGTCCGGGCATCGAAATCAACGTAAACGTATCCGTTCTCAATGGCGTTGACAAATGCGTCAACACCAAATTTTGTGAGGATAAAAATCTTTTCATAAGAAAATAATTCTTGCCCTTTCTCTCTTTTGGTCCTGGCTTGAAGATAAAAGCAATTTAACAGCTTAGTTCCAGCTTTATGCCCAAGGTCGTCAAAACCCCAGTATGGCGAAGGAGAAGACCTATAGCACCTTCATAGACTCAATGAGCTTTAATCCTTTGTGCAACTGCATGTGGACGGTAAACCTAATTCCCTCAGGTGTAAGATATAGATTGTTGTGAGTCTTGGCAAGCAATCCCAAATCGGTGGCGTAATTGGTATACATCCTTGTAGCATTATACTTCGCTTTATCTGTTTGCCAATCAAAGTATTTTCCAGCATGAAAGGTGAAGTAAGCCATCATATTCGCCATTGGCACAGGATACGTGTTCTTTGCAAGGGCAAAAACGGCCTCTACCGCGGAGGCGATACCAAGGACAACAGATGATTCATAAGGATTGCTCATTACAAAAGATCGAATAAGGGCAGCTTGTCTTTCGCTCAAACGAGATGGCAAAATAGGGTCCTTAGATTCACAATATTGCTGACCGAGGGCTGTTAATGAGATAGTGTCTTTATTTGGAGACCAATGTACAAGTCTAAGTTCATCTGTAAATTTTATTTTGTTATAGAGCGTTCGTGGAGAACCGCTAATATGCTCTCGTAGCTGTTTCACGCTATTTATTCCATCTTCTATTGGGTAAAGGAGCTTATGAATAAGATGGATGTTCCATATGCCGATGTCAATCGGCTTGGTTTCAGTAAAGAGGGCTATTGGCTTCATGTTATTGTAAAAATAGTTTAAGACTTCCTCAGGGTTGTAAACGACGCACTGTATGTGATTAGCAGCGGCGGTTTGAGACTGAGCCTTGGTTATTTGGGTAACCAGCAAATAGGGATAGATTCGTCCCTGAAGAAGTTGACCTCCGCTTTGCAGTTTGAGTAAGTCACCCACATAACCAGAAAGTTGCCGAACGAATTGCTTTTGAAAAGGAACAGCTTTCAATTCTATTAGAAGTAGATCAGTGCGATGTGCATAAAGAAGATCAAGACGTCCCGATGGGATTAGCATTTGGCGAGATAGAAGGTGAGGTTCTTCTTGAAGCCGCAGTATATTCTGGGTTAAAATGGGAGCACTGACCAAAATATCTTCAATTTGAGATTCTCTAACTTCCATTTTTGCTATGGGTATATTTCAAACTCCGTGATCCCCAATTTTTTTTCAAGTTCGTTCACAATTACGTCTCGAATTTTGCCAATCATTTCGATGTCCCAAGAAATTTCTTGGTTTGCTGGATTTATTTCCTGAACCAGCGAAAATATAGCATTATCTACAAAATCTTGCCTTTCGATTTGTTCATCGGTCATTTCATCAACCATCTTGTAGCTCCTATCAAGCCAATCGATATCTTCTAAGGATTCATTTGGCAATTGAGTGTCGTACCGCTACCAACGAAGGGGTCGAGTACCAGTTCTCCTCTGTGGGTAAATAGATCAATTACTTTACGTGCAAGTGCAATTGGAAAAGTGACAGGGTGTACTTTTTTATCCCTGATGTCTCTTCCCTCATATGTAAACTGCCATACGCCTAATTGACACCTAAGCCATTCCTTTGCAGTTAGGCAGTTAATATGAGTTTTGGGACAATCGCACGTGCGTGTATAGCCTATGTCAAGAAGGTTTATTTTTACGTCAGTAGCAGGACGGGACCCGGTAAGTGGTTTCTCTTGTTTTACTGAATGTTCTTTTTCGATTACTCGGGTGCAGTTATTGTCGGGAGTGACATTGTATGTGCTTTTATCAAGACGGGTGATGGTTATTGTATCACCAGGTTCAAGACGATTGGAGGAGATGAACTGTTTAATCCAAGACCTTTCTCTGAATATCCATCGCGGGCGTTTTGTATTTTTGTCGGTTGGAATATCTGTTTTTATAGGTTCTGGCAGGCCTTCAACACGCAATGTGATCGGCGTGCCGAGGCCGGTTTTTCTGGATGGGCCCCCGAAGACGTCTGGCGGGAAAAAGTCTTTACCGCACGAGCGGATGTTCAAATTGCCGTATTTTTGAGTTGCCAGCGTTAATTTGATTATGCGTGAGTCCATTACTGCATGGCCTTTCCACAGAACCACCCAAGTATATTCTATAACATATTTAGCATAACGAGATTTGCCGCGATGTAAATATCGTTTTTGATGTTATTAATGAAAACACGGAAAGCACAAATATATCCGGGGAGAAACAGCGTAAGACCTTAAGAAATTAGGGGGGGTAAACATTTTCGTATAGCGTAATGCGTACTGCGTGGGTTTCTAATCAAGTTGGGAATGACAAGAACCCCCGGCGATGCCGGGGGTTAAACGGAGAGGTGGGTGATAACGATAACTATGAAAGGAACAAAATATACAGTGGCCAGATGCTTCGACTGCGCTCAGCATGACAGAGCGACGGAACAGGATAGAAAAAAACAGGAGGAATAAATCCACAACGACACGATAAGAATAAGATAAGATCATACATTCCCCATCATTCATTAACTTGCAACTACAGGCTGAGCTTTTTGGACTGGCCTTTTTTATGCATAATACTGTTTTTTGCGTGGGAACTGAAAAATCATGCCAAAAAGTATTTTTTTCTTTAGACCCAAATAGACATCTAAATTGTTATATTTATGACAAACGTTTGTTCTAAAGGTTTTTTGGATGGGCCCAATTATAGAAGACAAGCTGCTTGTATTTCGATGCAAGCGTGGGAGCAAAGAAGCTCTTACGCAGATCTATGAAAAGTACAAACGTGATTTGCTGTTACTGGCGGTAGCCTTGCTGAACGACGTAAGTGCTGCGGAAGATGTCGTGCACGATGTTTTTGTCAGCTTTGTTGAGGCGTTGGAGAAATTTCGTCTGACCGGCAGCCTTAAAGGGTATCTTCTTACCTGCGTTGCCAATCATGCACGCAATAAGAACAAAGCGATACAAAGACAGCTTACCAGCACAAGCAATCCGGGCGAAGCTATCGCTGAGAATTCGGATGAGCCGTCCGTTTTGACAGCCTGCAATGAGCAATTGCAGCGACTAAGTGAAGCCATGGCGCAACTGCCTTATGAACAACGAGAAGTGATAATGCTGCACCTGCAGGCGACGATGACATTTAACGCTATTGCCAAAGCACAAGCGATTTCTGTGAACACAGCGAAAAGCCGATATCGGTACGGACTTGAAAGATTGCGAACAATCTTGAACGAAGAGGCTGAAAAATGAATTCTGCAGATAAACTAAAAAAGTTGATTAACAAATCCGAAATTCAAATCAGTTCCCAGACGGATAAGCGGATTCTTGGTGACGCCTTTGAGCGTATGGACGAGCTAAGACAAGATAGGCAAGCTGGGACTGGAGTAAACATTTGGAGAATAATCATGAAAACGAAGATAACTAAGATGGCCGCTGCTGCGGTGATAATCGTGGCGGTGCTTATTGCAATACATCAGTTGGCTGGTAATGGAGCGAGTGCTGTCTATGCCAGCGTTGTTGAGCAGCTCCACAATGCCCGCACAATGACGTACAGCTTAATAACGCAAATGAACATTGAAAATGTACCGACTGTTCGGGTAGATATGGCGTTTAAGGAGCCGGGATACATGCGAATAACAACCACAGATGGTTACTTGACCGCCATTGATTGGGCACAGAACAAAGGCATTTCAATCTTGCCGACGAGAAAACAGTTCATCGAGTTTGAGGCGACCAACTATCAGCATGACCCGGCTCAGGATCCGTTCGCGGTCATTGAAAATTTGAGAACACTCCCTTCTCGGGCAGATGCGGAGCTTGGCGAAAAGGAAATTGACGGTCGGCTACTTCAAGGATTCCGTGTGATAGAAGAGGGCGTGATCAATACCGTTTGGGTTGATCCGAGGACAGGAGAACTGGCCCGCGTGGTGATGGAATTTCCGGATGCTCCCGGCATGAGCGTGATAATGACAGATTTCCAGTTCAATGTAGAGCTGGATGACTCGCTCTTTAGTCTCACACCGCCGGAGGGTTTCGAGCGTGTTGAAATCCAGGCGGACGTCTCCGAGGTTACAGAGCAAGATCTGATCGGGTACCTGCGAGCATGGTCAAGTTGGACCAAGGATGGGACTTTCCCACCGACACTTGCCGGCATGCAGTTACCAAAGGTCGCTATGGAGATGGAAAAACAGGGCAAATTCGGCGAAGGTCAAACGACTCAAGAACAGCGTGAGCGAGATCAACTGATAATGTATCGCGGGATGATGTTTGTGTACCAATTGCCTGCGGAAAGCAACTGGCGCTATGCCGGCGAGAATGTAAGCTACGGTGACGCTGACACGCCGATTTTCTGGTATCGTCCTGCAGGCTCTGAGAACTATCGCGTGATATATGGTGATCTGACTGTTGAAGAGGTCTTGCCAGAGGATTTGCCGAGATAAATAAGCCTCTTACTTACAAATAAGTCTCAGACTTATAAATTTGCTGTATGCTTATAACACTATTCCCACCCACAGCCGGGCTCGTTCGCCCGGCTTTTTTTACGTATAACCACACACAAGCGACATTTCTTCCTTTCGATCTACAATTTCTTGTTTTTCTCTGTCGCAAACTCAAGCCATCATACACTATATAGTGAGAACGCGAATAAGAACGAGATTTCGAGGTACTAATATGTCTGAGACAGATGAATACTACGTAGGGCGTTGTTTGGATGGCCATCCGGACGATTTTCGGTATCTTCTGAGGCGCTATCAGGCAGTCTTGCTGGCACACCTGGCAGGGAAGCTGGGCAATAAAGAAGCGGCTGAAGAGACTGCTCAGGAGAGCCTTGTGCGAGCCTATTTCAAGATGGGCACGCTGAAAAAGCCAGAGTCGTTCTTTTGCTGGCTTCTTGGTATCGCGGACCACGTTGTCAAGGAGCATCAAAGACGCGAGCAAATCCGCCGACAGCGAGAGGTTCTCCGCTCGTTCTCAGAAGAAGCGCCCAAACCCGAGTTCTCACAGGATTACGCTCTTGAAGCAGCGATTGCCGAGCTGCCTGAGGCGTACAGGAAGGTTATTTTGCTGCGATATTACGGGGAACACTCGTGCAATCAAATTGCTGAGCGGCTGGATATGCCGCTGGGCACAGTAACAAAAACGCTGTCGCGGGCATACGCCATACTACGAACGTCATTGCAGCAACAGCATAAAGAATTAAATGAGGTGTGAAAATGAACTGCGCAGAATGTAAAGAGCTGTTGGTTGGATATGTTGAAGGATTCCTGGACGATTCACGTATGCGTGCAGTGGCGGAGCACCTGCGAGGGTGTTCTTCTTGTCGGGGGCAAGTACAAGAGATAGAGGGCCTCCGTGAACGTTTGGTTACTAATGGTAAGGCTCTAGCCGGCAGCGATCTTGAGAATGGAGTTATGAATCGAATTATACGGGAACAGAAGATTCAGTTAAAGGCACAAGGTGGGCCTGGCGAGGCCCCTAATATTTGGAGAATAATTATGAAAAGCACAATTACAAAATTAGCCGTCGCAGCGGCGATACTTATCGCAGTGGGCATTGGATTTCACTTTATTGGCAATCCACTCGGAGCAACTGTAACCTTTGCCGAGGTCATCGAACCTATTCTCAATGCGAGGACTGTGATTCTTGACCTGATTATAGGCGACGAAGAAACAGGTCCCGTCATGCATGAGATAGTTGTTGGTCCACGAATGAGAAGGACCATATCAAACATGGAAAATATGATCCATATTATTGACCTGGAAAGCGGCAACATGCTTCTACTTGATACCGAAGAACAAACGGCCGTTTATGTTGATATACAAGGCTCAGTTCAGGAAAGAACAAGAAGCTATGTAGAGTTTCTTCGGAAGATGATTGTCAAGGTGCAGGATAATTATGAAAAACTTGGCGAACAGGAAATTGATGGGCAGAAAGCTATCGGATTTGTAGCCAGGGGCCCAAATGAAGAAGTGAAGGTCTGGGCCGATCCTGAAACGGCTCTTCCGATACGGATAGAGCTTCGAGTGGGACAGCTACTTGCGATTATGAAAAATTTCAAGTTTGATGAGCCGATAGAGGACTCGCTGATGAGTATGGATGTGCCTGCCGGATATACTTTAGAGCAGAATGAGCTCGACCTCACAGGGGCTACCGAGCAAGACTTTGTTGAGAGCCTGCGGGTTTGGGCCGAGGTTCTGTTGGATGGCACGTTCCCCGAGGATATAGGCACCGAAAATGCTATGAAACAAGTACCTTTGCTTGGAGAAAAAGTTGCTCAATTGGACCTTTCGGATGAGGAAAAAACACAACTTGGGATGAGCTTTGGACGGGGAATGCTGTTCCTCCAAATTTACGAGACTGGCGGCAAGTGGCACTACGCTGGAAAAGGCGTGAAACTCGGAGATGCCGGCAAGGCAATATTCTGGTATCAGCCAGAAGGCTCAGAAACCTATCGCGTCATTTATGGCGACCTGCATGTTGAAGACGTGGCGCCGGAGAATCTGCCGAGATAAATAAGCCTCCGGCTTATAAATAGGTTTCTGGTTTATGAATTTTTGAATGCTAACAGTATTATTCCCAACATAAGCCGGGTGAATCTGCCCGGCTTTTTTTATGTATATGTACGGTCGATCGGTTGCTTCAAAGGTTACGGGCACTCGGGCTCATCTGCCATTAACACATTAGCGTCCGCTCAGAACCTGCTATGAACATAATTGAATGAGCAGAACTTATACCAATTGTGCTTGATATTTGCGCCTTTGTCATTTCGACCGATTCATCCTTCGCAGTCCCTAAGGGACGGAGAATGGAAGCCCCTAAGGGCCGAAGTGGAGAAATCTATTTATGGCTTAGCCATTAAAAAGCAGACCTGTCCCGAGCCAAGCCGAGGGATTTCTCGACTCTGCTTCCCCTTCGACTTCGCTCAGGGCTAAAGGCTAAATCGCTCGAAATGACAAGAATAAGCGCATTGATTATTCACAATCAGTATTAGTTGAACAGGCACAGCTTTAGTTAATTTTTCCGAGAGATATCGGAGGATATCTTAGGTTTTTGCAAATTAACTAACCACCTCCTCTCCTAACCGATATATGCAATAACCTACGGTAATCGAGGACTATTTGTCTCTGCTGAATACTCGTTAGTTACAGCCCTGAAAACTATAGGGAGGAACGGACTTATCATCCCTCCCTACGCTATCTTGTTGTTTCTTGTCAATTATCAAAAGCTCTAACGAAGCAAATAACCTCTTCTTAGTTACGCAAATTCGTAACGTAACTGTCATTCGTTGCTACGCTAAGCGACTACTACGGATCTACCCATGTGTACTCAAAACCAGGTTTTACCTGAATGATCACATTACCAACGAGGACGTCCTTGCCATAGTCGTGGTGTGTGATCTTGACCTTATCATACTTCACGCAGACTTCTCTCTCTGCCACTGTGTTGCAAAGCGTCTTCGGAACAAACGTATCCGGTTTAATCTCGCACGACATTTTACCACCCATTTCCAGGCCAGCTTCTTTGAGTTCTGTATAGCAGCCGAGAATCAGGTCAAAATTGCTCTTGATGTCGATTGTGACACATCCCGAATAGGTGTCAATATCTTCTTGCTCCAGGAGTATTTTCAGCATGTGCTGGTCTAGGATTTCCACATACAGTCCAACATTCATATACACGGGAATATCGCACAGATCCACGAATTTGAACTCGCACGGCCAATCGTAGCGTTTCAATTCTCCTGCCGTTGCAGGCACAACCGCCATGCCAAGCACAGTTAGCAGTACAACCTCACTTAAAATTTTCTTTAACATTTTTTTTACCTCCTTGCCTAATCCCTATCATTAAGCATTTCCCGCCTGATACAGTGTCTTTCCTAACACACCGAAAAGCAAACCGTATCGGCATCGCTGCATTGTTCCTGTCAACATTTTGCCTTTCACGTCCTGTGACCTCCTTATTTTATATCTGCCTAACAGAAAGCAGGCCTTAACTCGATTTACTGGTCTTGGCCAAGATGGTTTTTATAAAGTGACTTAAAAAACCAAGAAAAGTTTCTTCAAGGTCTCTGTCATCACATGCGCGTCGGCGGACCACGAGCTGAGTTATCTACAACCAAAGGCCCGGGAGATGAAAGAATCGGTTCTACTTGTATAGCAGAATGCCTAAACGAAAACCATAGGCCATCTTGCTGCATGTGGGTTTTCGGTGCAAATAAAATTCCTTTAGCTTTAATCAGGCAATGCCAAAGGCAGGAAGGCCCCTTTAACAGAATCTCGCCGTCGGAATCTGGACAAGCCTCTTGTCTGAATTGCTTTGTATTGCCCCATCTGGACGTTTGCTTCGCCAAGCCACGAACGGTGGCACAAAATCTTACGAATCTTGAGGTTATGGTATAGCCGTGTACATACACACATTTAGCAACGCCAGAAAATAGGTTGCGGTCAGAGAGGCTTTGCCTACGCGGATAGTTAGTTAATCCCCCCTTTAAGAACTGACTGTAGCTGCTTGCCTGTTCAGTTGGTGTTGCTTTTACATCAATCACCACAGACACAGATACAACGCTCCTTGCATTGTTATTATGTATCGGCACGTCTCTTCCTCCTCCGAGATGTCTTCCTTGATCACATAGCTCGTTAGCCTATAAGGCTTCAGTCAGATATGACCTCCTCCATTTCCAAAGCTATGTGTCCGATGCTTTTTACCTAACATAATATGAGTCACGCGTCAAGAAGAATCTGTTGAAAATAGGGGGAAAAGGGTGCTTTCTAAAAACCTTATGAACATCAGAATTTGTAACTATTCACGGGGGCAAACCAGCGTTTTTGTGTCATTGCGAGGCCTTTAGGCCGAAGCAATCTCAGATCTTCGCAACAGAGAGATTGCCGCGCTCGGCTCTGCCTCGCTCGCAATGACGTAAAATGGCCCAAATTCAACATATAAGGCCGTGAACGGTTACCAGAATTTAAGATGGGATCAAAAATATTACTTTGGGTATATCTCTGTAGTGCTACAGAGATCGCATTCTATGGTGGCATTCTCTATTCAGATTCAATGAATCGGCTGCGACATCGATACCAATCTAATTGCAGCCATGAGTAAAACCTTACGTCTGCCAATAGGAATTATTAAACTTTCGGTAGATGCGGGGCTTGACGCAACTATAGGTTGCTTAAACAAGTTGTGCTGCAGAATACCATGCCGACTTTATGTATTAGGCACAACAAACAAGTTTACGCAACTGGAGATGCAGGAATGAGCCCCTGCCCTTATAAGACTTTAGGATGGTGCATGAGGAGCAGGGGCTCCGTTGAGGAGGGTGATGATAGCAGTTAAATACGGATAATCAAAGTCAGAAGGGACATCCGTGTTTTTTTCTTGGATTGTACATCATAAAGCCACTCCTCCTTGAAACTGAGAATGATTATACCAAATTTGTAAAAGACCGTCAAGTAAAAAGTCCTATAAAAATAGCCAGCCTCGTTTTATACGAGATTTTTCTTGAAAACAGAGGGGCTGATTTGGTATAAATCATAATGAAGTGGTTTGTGAGCATTCGTTCCCGGAGGCAGGAGAAATACGTGATTCTTGCCAATAAGAGGGGAAAGTGTGTTCGAGGTACACGATTCTGGCGCTGAATTTGTGCTTTTAGTGAAAACGTCTTTTTGCGTCAATTCTAATGTGGAGGCTTTGGCTAATCGGCGAAGGAAGGAGGTATGCAAAAACCTCTTAAATTATCAATCATCTTTTTGTATTAGCGCATATTTTCACCAAATGCAAGTTAGGCGTTTTGGTTTGGTACTGCTAAGAACAGATTCTATCAAGGCAATACTACTCAAATACATGTTAAAGAGGGTTATTTAGGTATATGGCCGAAGATAACTCATGATTATTTTTTCTCTTTTTGAAAGAAGGCTATTATGTGTAGAAAATTTATTTATCTGGTTTCTTTTGGCCTGATGTTGGGACTAGCAGGTCACGCCTTAGCTCAAGACGCCGAGATCCCACCAGGGGGAACTCCATTGCCGGTTATCGATGGTATCAAAGAGAACATCTGGTCGTACTCAGAGGAGCATTTGTTCCTAAACCACGTCGCAGGAGATAGCCCGCCTGAGTCGATTATTGATTGTTCTGGTAGTTGGCAAGCTCTGTGGGATTTAGATTATCTTTATTTATTCGTTGATGTCAACGATGAGGACTTGCAGAACGATTCTGGAGAGGGGTGGCAGGATGATAGCATAGAGATTTATATCGATATTGGCAACGAAAAGGATGCAAGTAGGTATGGTAGCGATGACTACCACTATTGTGTTGACTGGTACAGTGTTCCTGATGATAAGAAGATGACAGACCGTAATGCCCCAAGAAGCTTCGTCGGCGTGGAATGGATCGTGTTGGAGACCGATGATGGGTATACTCTCGAAATAAAATTCCCATGGGATACTCTGGACTTTTACAATAAGGGTATCGGATTAGGTGTTGAACTGGGTTTAGACTTGCACATTAACGATGATGATGAAGATGGAGACAATAACCGTGATACTCAAATCGCTTGGCATGCAACTGATGGAAGTGCCTGGCAACGTCCGAGTGTTTTTGGGACGGTTGTGCTCGCAGCTGGTCTTAAGGCCAGCAATCCAATTCCACGTAATAGTGCTGAAGGTGTTCTCGATGGACTATTGCAGTGGACAGAGGGAAAGAATGCGGAATCATACGATGTGTACGTCGGTACTAATCCGACGCCAGGGGTCGATGAATTCAAACAAAATCAGACTGGCACAGAGTATAGGATTGCTGTTCTTGAACCAGCAACCACTTATTACTGGCGCATCGACGTAGTCGAGGCAGATCAGACGCGAACGGGTGACGTCTGGTACTTTACCAGTGCGCCCTTAATAGCGCATAGCCCCAACCCTGCTGACGGCGGTCGTTGGATAGAATTAGACGCAGACCTTTCTTGGCAGCCGGGGATGTATGCACAAACTCATGACGTCTACTTCGGTATTGATGAAACCGCCGTTGCTAATGCGGATACCTCTTCGCATGAATTCCAGGGCAATCAACCTCTTACAACTTTTGAACCCGGACCCTTGCAAGCTAATACTACTTATTACTGGCGAATCGATGAGGTAAATGACCAGCACCCCGACGGTTCTTGGACAGGCGATGTCTGGAGGTTCACCGCTCTCGGCGCCGGTGCGGGTATAAAGGCCGAGTACTATGACAACGCGAATTTGTCAGGTCAACCGGTGTTCACCCGTACAGATTATAGTATAGACTTTGACTGGAGTTACGGGACACCGGATGATCTACTTCCCGTAGATACTTGGTCGGTCAGATGGACCGCTGAATTAGAAGTGCCACATGATGGTACATATACCTTTATTGTCCTTCGTAGTTTAACAGATGGCGTCCGATTGTTGATAAACGGACAACTGATTATTGACAATTGGCCTGGAGACGACGATATCCTGGAGGATACGGGCACTATCGATCTTGTTGCTGGGCAGGCATTGCTTGAGATGGAATATTCTGATGGCTGGGGACCCGCAACGGCACGCTTAAGCTGGGAAAGTGACTCCATACAGCGAGAAATTATACCGAGAGATGCATTCTTTCTACCACGAAGTGCTATAGGTTCGAGACCAGTTAATGGCGCCACAGGAGTCATCCACACACCTACCCTTCGGTGGACTGCAGGAGATGGAGCTGTCAACCACTACGTGTACTTTGGCAGTGATTACAACGATGTAGCCAATGCTAATATACACACTCCGGGTATCTATCGTGGCCAGCAGGACCTTGATGACACAACGTATGTCCCCTCAGAAGCTCCTCTTGAATGGAACAAGACTTACTACTGGCGAATCGACGAACGTAGTGTTGATGGATCAATCAACATAGGTCATATCTGGAGCTTTACGACTGCCGATTACATCATTCTGGATTGGTTTGAGGACTACATCGACTATCAGCCCAACAGGATATTTGATACATGGGTGGATGGATGGGGCATAGCCGAAAACGGCTCACAAGTGGGTTATAGCACGCCACCTTTTGCCGAGCTAACTGTCGTTAACGCTGGCTTCCAGTCCATGCCTTTGTTCTACACCAACATCGACGGCGTAGCATATTCAGAGGCCACACGCGTTTTTGATGCTCCGCTGAATGACTGGACCAGAGAAAACGTCCAGACACTGACACTGTTCTTCAGAGGCTATGCGCCGGCCCTTGTGGAGGCCCCGGCCGATACGTACACCATGTCCGCAAGCGGCTTGGATATCTGGGATCTGTCCGACGAGTTCCGTTATGCTTATAAGACGCTCTCAGGTGATGGCTCTATCATTGCTCGTGTAGTAAGCGTAGAAAATACGAACGAATGGGCCAAGGCTGGCGTGATGATCCGTGAGACACTGGAGCCCTTCAGTGTGCACGGCCTTATGTGTGTTACACCGGCTGGTCGTAGCGCCTTCCAGAATCGTCCGCTTATCGGTGGTGAATCTTTCACGGCAAGCAGCGATGCAAACAACGTTACCACACCGGTTTGGGTAAAGCTTGTACGCCAGGGCCATAATTTCAGCGGTTACTACTCCACAGATCGCATCAACTGGATACAGCAGCAACCTACCAGCACCGGCGATGATATGTCTACCAACCCGCAGAACATACCAATGCCGACAGACGTTTACATTGGCCTGGCGCATACTAGCCACAACATCAACTTGATAGGAATCTCTGTATTTTCTGACGTCACAACTACCGGCAATGTCACCGGTGACTGGCAGGTCGCAACTATCGGTTCAGAAATGGGTGCTAATGATGCCCAGCCGTTGTATGTGACTGTAGAAGGTGTTAAGGTTGAGCATCCAGACAACCCCAATGCGGTGCTGGCAACCGACTGGCAGCAGTGGGATATTCCGCTCAGCGTTCTTAGCGATGCCGGTGTGAATCTTTCTACGGTCCAGAGTATAGCAATTGGCGTTGGAAGCACAACAGCTCCGCAGGATGGAGAAGGTAAGCTCTACTTTGATGATATCAGGCTGTACCCACCACAACCATAATCCTGAGTCCGTTGCTCTAAAAAGTAAGTATGAACGTGAGTAATAGTTGAATGTAGCAATAACCTGCAAGGCACATTAGGGCCTTGTCAGTAAGCTAACAGAGTTAAAACAATCAAGGGGCTCACGTTAATTTCAAACATGAGACCCGCTTGTTTTTAAGTTGACGTGCTTACAGTGCCAGCGGATGTTTTCATCCCCATGCCGGCGTGAAAATAACGAGGGGATTTCTCTTGAAGCACGGGCTGTCCATTTGGTATCATAATATAGGCGATCGGTCCGGTAATTATACCGGTCTCCTAAGAGAGAATAGAATAGTAGCTTCGAAGCATAGAGCCCTGATATGGTCTTCGTATAGTGCATAACCGTGCAGCTTATTTAGATCCGTTGAAGGAAGCAGGTGAACGCCAATTCTATTGTAGTTCATACTATATAAGCACACGTTTTTGAAGGAGGCATATAGCATCTTTCCTAATTTTTTGAAGTTCGTCCGAGACGGACGGTTAGATACCCATAGGGGGTTGGCTGCCCGTCGAGGACTATTGTTGTTTTTAGTGTGTGGTCAAAAACTTTTTAATCTCAGATTTTTTTTGAAGGAGGATTATTATGTGTAGAAAATTGATTTATCTGGTTTCTTTTGTCCTACTGTTGGGACTAACAGGTGTGCTGAACGCCGCTGTGATCGGCTTCCAGGCCGAATCAGGCACACTAGGCGCCCACTTCGACCCGCCCATTATTGATCCCAATGCCCTTGGTGGTCAGTACATTACGATTGAAACACCCAGTGGTGGAGGGAGCCCTGGTCATGAAGACCGGATTGCCACCTATACGGTTACGTTCCCGGAGGCCGGTACGTACGATCTTTACGCGCGGCTTTATATAGATACGGCGATTCAGGGAGCGGCAGATAATGACAGCATGTTTTATGGTAATGGATTCGGGACGAAACCCGCGAACTCGAATGCTGATTGGATACAGATCAACGGCTGTGACAATCTTACTTCGGACGTGTGGTTCTGGATCAACCTATCTGAAGATACCTGTCAATGGGGGGAGGCGGGTGTTTCGTTCACGGTGCCCGCTGGAGGGTTGACACAGACGCTTCAGGTCGGCGGCCGTGAGGATGGACTTCGGATGGATGCGTTTGTTTTCGCAACCTCTACGCTTGTATTAACAGATTGGGAGCTTGACGCGGCTGTGCCCCAGGAGACAAAGGCCTTTGGCGCCGACCCGGCTGATGGCAGCTTGTATTCAGGGACAAGTGTGAATCTATCCTGGCAGCCTGGGGCCTATGCGACTGAACACCACGTATATTTCAGTGAGGTCTTTGATGATGTAAATGATCGTACGGATCAAGCGGACAAGGGCCTTACAACCGAGTTAACTTATGCTGTGAGCGGACTGGTGCCCGGAACCGTGTATTACTGGGCCGTTGACGAGGTTAGTGGTTCCGATATCTGGCCGGGCGACGTATGGAGTTTTCAAATTGAGTCGGAAACTGCCTATAATCCCTATCCGTATGATGGTGAAATATCTATAGACCCAGAGGTGGTTCTTGCCTGGTCGCCGGGCGTTTATGCGGTTTCAAACAATGTATACTTAGACAAGGTCAAGGAAAACGTAGACGCAAGAAGCGGTTGTCTGGTTAATGGCGTCAGCACTGCCGATCCGAACTACTCTCCCGGGCCGCTTGAGTTTAACACCACTTATTACTGGGCCATCGATGAAGTCGGTGGTCCACCGGACAACACGATCTACACAGGCGCCGTGTGGAGCTTTACCACTATGCCTGATATTCAACTTTACGATCCTAATCTTGTCGGCTGGTGGACGTTTGACGAGGCTGATGGTAGAACTGCTCTTGATTGGTCCGGTCATGGCAACCACGGTGCCATCCAAGGCAATCCTGTCTGGGTAGCTGGATACGACGACGATGGCAATGCGCTGGACTTTGATGGTCTCGGTGATTATGTGAACTGCGGCAACGCTGAGATCTTTAACATCACAGAGCAGATAACAGTCGCAGCCTGGATGAGAGTCGATGTTTTCGAACAGACGGATCAGAGCATCGTCAGCAAAGGGGAGGCTGCCTGGAAATTGGTAAGGAATGAGTTGACAGACCAGCTACGGTTCGATTGCGGTGACGTCGGGCAAGCTGTTGGAAGCATAAACGTGAATGACGGCGAATTGCATCACGTTGCCGGGGTGTATGACGGTTCAATGATTTACCTTTATGTGGATGGCGGAGTGGATGCTGGCAGCGCTGCCACGGGCCTACTCACTACCGACGACATTACCGTATTCATCGCTGATACCAACAGGCCGGGCGAAGGACCCCAGGCATGGAACGGCCTCATCGACGACGTTCGCATCTATAACAAGGCGCTAACACAAGAAGAGATTGAGCAGTTAATGAGAGGTGACCCGCGACTTGCCTGGAAACCATATCCGCCAAAAGGCTCAACACCAGACGTCGAAAACGTTACGGCCCTTAGCTGGATGCCGGGAGATAATGCGGTTGAGCACGATGTATATTTTGGCATTGATCGGTCCGCTGTCGAGGATGCTGATGCTTCCGATATAACAGGTATATATCAAGGTCGACAGCTTGAAACTACCTATGTTCCTTCCGAAGCCCTTCAGATGGGCCAAACCTATTACTGGCGAATCGATGAGTATAATGCCGATGCAACCATCAGCAAAGGTAAAGTATGGAGCTTTACGGTTGCAGGCTATCTGATAGTGGATGACTTTGAAGACTACAATGACTACAAACCTGACAGGATATTTGATACATGGATAGACGGATGGCAAATTAACGAAAATGGCTCAATAGTAGGTTATGGAACGGCGCCTTTTGCCGAGCAAACTATCACTAACTCAGGCGTGCAATCCATGCCGTTCTTCTACAATAACACGGGCGGCGTAGCATATTCGGAAGCTATACGAACCTTTGATAGTCTACAGGATTGGACCAGAAGAGGCGTCCAGACACTGACGCTGTTCTTCAGAGGTTATCCTGCAGCCTTTGTAGAGGACCCGACTGGTACGTATGCAATGGGTGCCGGCGGTGAGGACATCTGGGATGTGGCCGATGAGTTCCGTTACGCCTATAAGACACTTTCAGGTGATGGCTCTATCACAGCCCGTGTGGTAAGCATAGAGGACACCCACGAATGGGCTAAAGCTGGCGTGATGATTCGTGATACACTGGATAACTACAGTGTGCATGCATTTATGTGTGTCACACCATCGAATCGCAGGTCCTTCCAGAACCGTCGGATTATTGCTGAGACTTCTTACCAGGCAAATAGCAATATCGATGCCATTACTCTGCCCTTGTGGGTGAGGGTGGTACGTCAGGGCATCAACTTCACCGGCTATTACTCTGAAGATGAAAATCATACCGTCTGGATCCAGCAGCCGACTGATGAGAACACTGGCGATGATGCATCCCCCAATCCGCAGAATATTGTGATGTCGCAAAACGTCTATATCGGCTTGGCATATACCAGTCACAATGTCGATGCAATGGGTACTGCTGTGTTCGAGGGTGTAGAAACTACCGGCACGGTCACAGGAGACGACTGGCAGGTCACAGCTATTGGCGCAGATATGCCCTCCAATGAGGCCCAGCCATTGTATGTGGTTGTGCGAGGTGGCGGTGTTGAAAAGACAGTCGAGCATCCGGATAATCCCAATGCGGTGCAGCAGTATACCTGGCAGCAGTGGGATATTCCGCTCAGCGTACTTAGCGATGCTGGTGTGACTCTTTCTTCAATCCAGGATATGACCATTGGCGTTGGAGGTAGTGGACAAGATGGAACTGGTACGCTTTACTTTGATGACATCAGGTTGTATCCAGCAGAAGAGTAGCACGAGCAGTAGCTGCGTGGTTGACCATAGCCATAGCTGCATGGCATTTTAGGCTTGGTTGGCTCACGGGATTGTATCAATCCGGGGCTCATGCTGATTTAAAGCATGGGCCCTATTTTTCTCATTTAGGCATGCACTAAGGTGCATGAAGGAACCTTGCCAATTAGCTTTGCATCTAAGCAGTATTGTGGTGCAACGGAATTGGATTTCTTCGTGTGCTTTTTGTTACCGGCTGCTACACGGAATATCAACAACCCATAGAAGCTGGGAATGCGTCCATTCATAAACGTGGATTATCATGGATCGCCTCTTGCCAGATAGCTTTGATTTACATACAATCCACAATTCAAAAAGTAAATAAGGCTCTATTGAAAACCTAAAAAACTGTCATTCCGAGCGAGGCGAAGCCGAGTCGAGGAATCCCTCGGCTTGGCTCGGGACAGGTCTGTTTTTAATAGATTTCTCCACTCCGCGTCCCTTAGGGACGCTTCGGTCGAAATGACAACCGATCTTTTCAACAGAGCCAGTAAATAACTCAAAGCAAATAGTAAAGTCACTTAATTTCTGCTTGGGTATATATGCTTTGCAGCTCTTTATATTAGGGATGATACCATGAAAAGTCCATTGATTACTATAGGCGAATCAATCCACGCCTCAATTCCAAAGACCGGCACGATGATGAGCCAGTTGGCCAAACGCGGACCTGATGCCTATGAAGTGCCGAGCGAGCCGTTGGCCTCCATCATAGACCTGATCCAATCCCAAGTAGCTGATAACGCGGACTATATAGCAGTTAATCTCGATGCATTCGGCGAGGATGATCCCCAGGTTGCTGTTGATATGATGACTGAGTATGTTAAGCTCGTCAGGAAATGGGGCAAAGGTGTCCCTATCTGCATCGATAGCAGCAACGATTCTGTTTTGATAGCCGGGCTCAAACAGTGGTACAGTTCCACCGACTCCATCCGACCACCGCTTATAAACTCGGTAAAGACCTATACGATGAACAACGTGTTGCCACTAAAAAAGGATTTTAACTTTTCATTCGTTGGACTTTTAGTCAGCGAGGGGATGCCCACCGGTCCAGGCGGCTCGCATTCAGTCGATGAATTGTATTCTTTAGCCAAGCAGATTTTTGAGGAAGCGATTGGTCAATACGATTTCAAGCCGGAGCAGATATTCTTCGACTCAACGGTATTTCCGCTTGCTATTGATATGCCGATGGAGCCGAATGTACCCGGCTATACCTACCGGACCTTTGAGACGGTAAAAAAAATAAAGAGTGACCCAGCAATGACAGGTTTGCACTGCTCGCTTGGAATAAGCAACTGCGCTCGCGACTTGCCGGTACGTAAGATCGGCATCTGCAGAGCTTATCTGGCCAAGGCAATGGAATATGGCCTTGATGCAGCCATCGTCAACGTCGCACACCACTACGGCTCAGTCGAACCAGCACCGGAACTATTAGAGCTTGTCGATGCCTTCGCAAAGATGGACGGCTCAATGGAAAGAACAAATAAAGCTATGGAGCTTATGAGCAAGTTCTGCCAACAAGCCAAAAAAACCAATTAAGTAAAAGACGAAATAGACCGATAAGAAATGTCAGGTATATATACATGTGACATAGGCACAAGACTACGGAATCCTGGATGCGAAATAGATCTCAACGTGTCAGTTGTGTCTTTCATTTCATCGGACATCTACTTGAAATTTTGGGGTTGGTACTCCTATTGCCCATCATCGCTGTAATCCTGTACTGGGGAAAGTACAGTGAGGGTTACAGAACAGCCGTAGCTTTTTTATTGCCCGCTGCAATTTCCTTTGTTATCGGGTTCACACTGCGGAGGCTGCTTAAACCATATACGCTGGACACAACCGGTTCCATGCTCATGTGTGCGCTCGGCTGGATTTTCGCCTCGGTCCTCGGGGCTTTGCCTTTTGTGATAGGTATCAGGTCCGGTTATCTGAACGCATTCTTTGAGGCTATGAGCGGTTTCACCACGACCGGTATCACTATTTATTCCGGCCTGGATGAAATGCCGAGAAGCATCCTCCTCTGGCGATCATTGACTCAATGGCTCGGAGGGCTGGGCATTCTCTCGTTCTTTCTAATAGTCACCTTTCGGGCAAGTGGAGCCCATCAAATCTTCGGAGCAGAAAGCCATAAAATATCATCCGGCAGACCAGCACCAGGTCTTTTCAATACGCTCAAGATACTCTGGCAGATATATGCAGGCTTTACCTTAATGGCTGTGGTAGTCCTTTCTCTCGAGAAAATGCCCGTATTCGACGCTATATGCCATGCGCTGACCACACTTTCCACTGGTGGCTTCTCACCACATGATGCCAGCATAGAATTCTACCGCCTTACGGGTCATCCAAACTACAGGCTCATAGAATATACACTCTCGTTTTTAATGATGCTCGGCGGCATAAACTTCCTTGTACATTATCGGGTTCTGACGAAGGACTTTAAGGCTCTGTGGGACAACATCGAAGTTCGATACTGGTGGAGACTGCTAACAGCCTTTATAGCCATCATCATGATTGACCATCTGATTAAAACTGGCGCAGTGCAGGCTATCTTCACACGAGGCAAGGCTATAGAGCCGGCTGAGGTTGAGCGAACATTTAGATACAGCATATTTCAGGTCATTTCCGTACTGACCACCACGGGCTTTGGGACGAAGGATATTGGTTCTGATTTTTTCGGAGCTTTGTCCAAACAGTTGTTTCTTATTATGATGGTGATCGGAGGTTGCGTGGGTTCAACCGGCGGTGGTTTCAAAGTCCTGCGAATCGCTATATTGAATCGTCTTATGGTAAGAGAATTGTTCAAAGTAAGAGTCGGCGGCAGAACATCAGCCGGCCTGGTTATCGACAATAAGATAGTCCCAGACCGTGAAATCCACAGAGTAGCTGCCCTTTTCTTCACCTGGATTGCGATGCTGGTTATCGGCGGCGGAGTCACCGCACTATTTTCAAATCAAGGGGCTCTGCAATCATTTTCAGGCATGTTTTCTGCCCTGGGCAACATTGGCCCATGCTATATTTCTGTCCAGGACATGATAGATATACATCCGGTTGTTAAACTTACTTATATATTTGGTATGCTGGCCGGGAGGTTAGAGATAATACCTGTGCTGCTCATATTTTCCAGAAAGGCTTGGCGATAATAACGTCTGCAAAAAAAGAAAATTTGACATAATGGGAGGTTTTAAAAATGTACATTGTAGTAGCTGGTGGTGGTATGGTTGGTGGTCTGCTCGTGCGCAGCCTGCTTGAGAATAAGCACGATGTCGTGATGGTTGACCCCGATAAGGATGTCTGTGACAAGCTTTATGCGGATTCGGGGGTAATCGCTGTCAATGGCAGCGCCACGCGTATTGAGGTTCTTAGAGAAGCTGGTATGGCAAAAGCAGATGTGGTTGTTGTCGCGACACCCAATGACGCAGAAAACCTTGCCTGCGCGATACTCGCCAAGAGTCTGGGTGTGCCACAAATCATAGTACGGATGAGGGATCCTAACTATGAGAATGCTTATAAAGTAGCAGAAGTCAATGCAATCGTTCGCGTAACAGACCTGATGGTCAACCAAATGTTGATAGACATCGAGCACCCCAAAGTCCGCCAAATCACAACTATAGGTGGTGGCAGAGCAAATATATTTGTGGTCCTGGTGCCGAAAAATAGCAAGGTAGTCGGCAAAAAAATTGAGGAGTTAGCAAGAAGTCGTGACTTTCCTTCTGAGTGCACTTTCATTGCGGTGTATAACCAACAAAAAGAAGATTTCTCAATCCCCAGAGGCAGCCAGATCATAAATGAAGGTGACGAACTGTTCTTGATTTCAACTGCTGCAAATATCAAAAAGGTCACAGATTATCTTACCGCTAAGGACACAATCAAGACTCCTCAATTGACTTGAGTAGATGCTTCAGATAAAAATCCATAAATTAAATGCGTTGTATGTAATACCAATTGTGCTTGATATTTGCGCCTTTGTCATTTCGACCGATTCATCCTTCGCAGCAGCGCTGCTGCGGAGAATGGAAGCCCCTAAGGGGCGAAGTGGAGAAATCTATTCAAAAACAGACCTGTCCCGAGCAAAGCCGAGGGATTTCTCGACTCCGCTTCCCCTTCGACTTCGCTCAGGGCTAAAGGCTAAATCGCTCGAAATGACAAGAATAAGCGCATTGATTATTCACAATCAGTATAATGCACCGCGAGGCTGATTGGTGTTACTTTTTAGCAGTTAGAGATTTTTTAGTTGCTTTCCTGCCCAGAATTTGCTCAGCCTGCTCAAGCGTCTGAGGCGGCCACTTTCCGGCTGACTGCAATTCCTTTAAACGCTCCTGTTCCTTGATACTGACGATGGTTTTGCACTTGGGGAATCTGCTGCAACCCAGAAAAGGACCTCTCTTGCTTTGTCTTATTACAAGTTCGCCGTTCTTGCACTTATGGCACTTAATACCCGTGGACTCAGGCGGTGGCTTTGGTGGTAGAATATTACCCTCCTTATCCAGCCTAAGAGTTGTTTTGCAATTCGGATAGTCACTACAACCGATGAACTGACCATACCGCCCGGTCCTGTAGATCATGGGCTTACCACAAACCGGGCATTTGTGCTCGCTCTGCTTCTGTTCGATCATCTTGCCGTCCTTGTCACAGGGGCTGGCGAACTTGCATTCCGGATACGCTGAGCAGCTCAAAAACTTACCATTTTTGCCCAGTTTATAAACAAGCTGCTCACCACAATTGGGACACTGGTACTCGCTCGGAGTGACCTCAGCTTTGGCATGCTTCATCTGCTTTTGCGCTGTCTCGAGGTTATGTTTGAACGGCTCATAAAAATCCTTCAGTACACCCAGCCAGTCAAGATGCTGCTCTTCTATCTTGTCGAGCTGCTCTTCCATATAGCGAGTAAAAGCAATATCCATTATTTTAGGGAAGTACTCATTGAGCTTATCGGTGACTATCTCGCCAAGGTCGGTGGCGAAGAATTTTTTATCCCTTTGCTCAACGTACCTACGGCCCTGGATCGTGCTTATTATTGCCGCGTATGTGCTTGGTCGCCCAATACCTTCTTTTTCAAGGGCCTTTACAAGTGCCGCTTCGGTATAGCGGGCTGGTGGTTTCGTAAAATGCTGCTCGCATCCGACGTCAATCACTGCCAACCTCTGCCCCACTTTTACGGTGGGCAATCGTTGTTCGCTTGATGAGACCAGCCAGACCCTCGTGAAACCATCAAAGATAAGCACTCTTCCCGTGGTTTTATACCAGCATTGTCCAAGCGGTGTATCAGCTACGACATTTAAGGTCGTTACACCCCATTTAGCCGATTCCATCTGACAGGCAACAAAACGCCGCCAGATAAGATCATACAGCTTGAACTGCTCATCGGTCAGGAAATTTTTTATCTCATTCGGTGTGAGGTCCACATCCGTTGGCCGGATCGCTTCATGCGCCTGCTGAGCATTCTTCTTTGATGTATATACTCTTGCTTGTTCTGGCAGGTAATTGGAGCCAAGATTTGTCTTGATGTAGTTTCGCGCTTCGCTGACAGCCTCGCCTGACAAATGGGTGCTATCGGTCCTCATGTACGTAATAAGCCCGAGTGAACCCATCGAACCCAGGTCGATACCCTCATAAAGCTGCTGAGCTACTAACATGGTCCGTTTGGCGCTAAAGCCCAGACGATTTGCAGCAGCCTGCTGCAATGTACTGGTGATAAATGGTGCCGAAGGTCTCGACACCGATTCTTTTGTTTCTACATCGGCAATCTTGAAGTCAGCCTGCTTAAGCGCGCTAAATATCTTTTCAGCTTCTTCTCTGTTAGAGGCCTTGAATTTCTCATCGCCTATTTTATGTAGCTCAGCCTTAAAGGCATTGTGCTGAATCAGCCACTTGCTTTGTTCTGCGACGTTGGGACCTTTATTATCATCAACCTGACGCCCTATGAAGTCGAGCCACTCCTGGCTGTAGTCATTTACTTGGTCGGTGCTAAAGACTGCGGGGATTAGCCAGTATTCCTCCGGCTTGAAGTCACGGATTAGACGCTCTTTCTCGACTATAATTTTGACGGCGACAGATTGTACACGTCCGGCTGACAGTCCCCGCGTGACTTTTTTCCATAGTAGCGGACTTATCTGATAACCTACGATACGGTCCAGAATTCGCCGAGTTTGTTGAGCCGATACTTTGTCCATATCTATTCTGCCTGGCTCAGAAAAGGCATGTTGAATTGTAGATTTGGTTATAGCGTTGAAGATTACGCGGTAAATCTTTTCCTTTGATACACCGAGGATTTGCGCCAAGTGCCAGGCGATTGCTTCACCTTCCCGGTCAAGGTCAGTCGCTAAGAAAAGCTTGTCACATTTCTTTGCCGCAGCCTTGAGAAATGTCACAGTCCGCTTTTTGCCGGGCATTACCTCGTAGGTGGGCTCGAAGTTATTCTCGAGATCGACATTAAGGCCCTTCGAAGGCAGATCGCGCACGTGACCCATCGAGGCCTTAACTTCAAAGTCCGAGCCAAGGTATTTGTTTATTGTTCTCGCCTTGGCCGGCGATTCGACAATAACCAGCGATTTTTTCGAATTCGACTTTGCCATATTAGAAACGATTTTTTTTAATCCTGGCTTTCAACCAAGCTCAAGACCCTAAATGATACATTAAGCCCTTATCGGCGAGTTTCAACGACACATTAAGCATTGGACAAATACAGGTGAGTAAGAGAGATGTCAAGTCAAAATAGGAATTCAGATTTTTTATACTGTTCTAAGAGCTTGTTAAGTAGGGGCTTAAGTTTTCGGATAGCATTGCCGCGGTGAGAAATTGCATTTTTTCCCTCGGCAGTTAATTGTCCAACAGTTTTGTTTAACGTCGGAACAAAGAAAATTGGATCGTAGCCAAAGCCATTTGTGCCAATCTCTTTGTTGGTTATCAGACCTTCTAATGTCCCTATGGTTTCAGCAATGATTCTTTCAGGCTGCGCCAGACATAGACAACAGACAAATCTTGCCGTCCTTTTTTCCGTTGATACACCTTCGAGAAGTTTCAGAACTTTTGCAATGTTTCTGTGGTCTATTAATGTCCTGTTTTTATCTGGCAGTTTTTCGCCTGAGAATCTCGCCGATTTCACACCCGGCGCACCGTCAAGGGCGTCCACGACCAGGCCAGAGTCATCTGCAATCGTCCACAGGCCCGTCGCCTTTGCATAACCGGTGGCCTTTTTGCGTGCATTCTCAACAAACGTAATGCCGTCCTCTCTTATCTCTGCGATATCCGTAAACTCAGAAAGGCTGAACCATTCAACATTAAAATCAAGCATCGCCTTTAATTCGGCCATCTTTCCAGGATTACTGGTGGCAACAAGAATTCTGTGCTTCATATTCGGTTTTATACATGTTTTTGTGAAGTTTTTCAATAAGTCACGAAATATCGGAAGACATGGCGCATAAAAAAGGCCGAACAATAATTGCCCGACCTCTATAGCGAATACTATTTTTATCAAACACTCACTCTGGCAAGTTATCCGATGCCACATCTTCAACATGCAGATCGCCGTAGATTACGCGGTAGGTTTCTGAGTCTTTAGGCTGATACCAGAAAATTGGCGTCTCAGCATCGCCAAGTTTTACATCCTTTCCAGCATAATGCCACTCGCCCTCGCCCTTGAAAAATCGGATGAACAACAAATAATTCTGCAATTTTAGTCCAAGCTCGGTCTGTTCTTCTTCAGATAGGCCCAGTTCTTCTAATTTCTCAGCCATAACTGGCGCTTGCCTCAGGTAATCTTCTACAGCGACACCTTCAGGGAAGTAGCCGTCTCCGAAATTTTCCGCCATTATGCGAAGGCCGTCGATGAAGTCCTCTTCGGTAGCCCCATGCAAATCAAGTTCTGTCTGCTGCAGCGAATAACCCTCCGGCACATCCATACTAAATAGCGACTCATCCATGGGGACATCGAACTGCAAGTCCTTGCAAATGACCTGCATCTGTCCGCTTATCTGTTCGATACGCACAGGAAGGGCAGTCTCAGGATCAGCCCAGATCGATATTTCGACCCTGGGATGACTTGCGCGAAAGCCGATGAGCCTCTGGCCGTTGAATTCCTGGATGCCAAGTTCTTCAACCACGAAGTGAGGACTGTCCTGCAATTTCGTGATGACGTTTCGCAGCCTGTCCATATAGTTGGGTATCGATGGCAGGCCTTTCAAATCAATATATGCCGCCTCTGTTTTTCCAGAATCGAGGGTGAGAATCCTCCCAGTTTCCAGGTCAATGATGCTAACAACACCTTTCATATTTGATAAAGTCCTTCTGATTCGCGAACCCATGATCATATCGTGAATGACCGGCGCATCTGCTTCTTCTTCGCCGATAATGATGTCCAATATCGCCGTTTGGGCATTGAGGATAGGCTGGACTACCTGGGCAAATGTCGGCGTCCCCGCAACAAAGGGACTACCAAGCTGATGTATAGCTAACACCACCGCAATAACGATGACTGCAGCGGCTGCGATTTTTGTTATTTTGCTTCTCATGATAGTTCTCCATATATTTGGCGCAGCTGCGCCTTGTTTTTCTTTTTCAACCTCATCCAGTACCTGCATGACATTGCCAAGGATTTTATCGTGCGTCTCGGCACTGGCATCATAACGAAGTTTTTGAATCAACTTTTCGATATTATCTGTCGGTCTCATCTTTCGACCTCACCATTCATAATCGACCGCAGTCTATCCAATCCGTATCGGTACCGACTTATGACCGTTTTGATTGAAACATCCTGCAATTTCGCTATTTGCTTGAATTTCAAATCTCCATGTAACCGAAGCACAATTACCTCGCGCTGCTCGTACGGAAGCTTGGTCATTGCGCTGCCGAGTTTTTGTAGCTCTTCGTTATGCAATGCAGCATAAAATGGGCTTTTCACATTCGACTCACCCTTTTCAGCTTCAGCAATACTAACTGTTTGTTGGCGTTTCTTTTTGCGAAGCAAATCTCGTGACCGATTAGCCACACAAGTTAGTAAATAACCTTTCAGACTTCCTCTCAGGTGGAAGTTTTGCACCGATCGCACAAAAGACACAAAAACATCCTGAACAACGTCTTCTGCCGTACTTGCTTCGCCTAAAAGGTTGGCTGCCAACGTTAGCAAATCACGCTCGTACCTTTCATAGATAAGACGCAGTGCATCTTTGCTGCCGGATTTAACTTGCCTCAAAAGCAGTTTATCTTGAAGCATTTTTTAACTCACTGACCTGATATCAGAATCATCTATTGCCACCAATATAACGTTCGATCCACAGTTTTTACTCTAAAATAAAATTGCTTCCCCTGCTATATTTCACATCGCCAAGCACCATGATGGTTATTGCCTGGAGATTATCCTCTGGTTGCTCAACAGTCAATCCTTGTGTGCCGGGTAATATAGCGTTTAAAATAACAAAGACAAGTGAAACAGGAGCAATGCGTTACCTAAACAGGCTCGTTGTGAAACATGGAGTTTTCGCTTATATCGGTGTCCAGGCTGAATGTGAGGTGAGACAATGACATATCAGAGTATTTCGCTATGGCAACGCAAGCTGCAAGAGAGAGGTGAATGTCATGTGGCGGATAGAACATTTGGATTAGCTTTAGTCTGCAGTTTAGTATTGTTCTGCTCGTGTGCGCATTACCGGTGCGACCCACATTATATGGAGCCTAGCGCGCGAGGCGAGGAGATGTTGGAGTACTACAGTTATCCCAAACAGACTTTCGATGTCAAAGAAGAAAAGATTGCTGAGAAACGAAAGTACATCGTCAAGAAAGTAAGGTTTCCCTCGACAATCAACTTTTTTGGAAACGAGAAGATAAGATTCGACTATTATGTGCAGAAAAAACAGGGAAGATTTCCAACTGTGCTTATGCTTCCCATATCCGGCGGGGTCGATTTCACTGTTAGAAGTTTTGCCAAGTGTTTTGCTTCAAACGGTTTTAATTGCGCTGTTGTACACAACAGAAAAGTGAATGTGAAGGATACCCAAAGTGCTGAAGAGGTTGAGAATTACTTCAGACAAACTGTCTTAGATAACAGGCAGGTGCTGGATTACCTTGTTCAGCAAGAAAAGGTTGATAAGGATAAACTTGGCTGCCTGGGCTTGAGTCTTGGTGGTATAAGGACAAGCCTGATAGTAGGAGTTGATGAAAGAGTAAAGTGTTCGGTGATGGGACTGGCTGGTGGTAGTATCGCAGACATAGCTGTCACTTCCAGGGAGAAACCTATAAGAGACTTCATGGTGGATCTGGTGGGCAAAGGAGTCGGCCTTGATGATGTACACGCTGAATTATCAGAAAAAATCAAGACAGATCCTCTTAATCTGGCCGAGTACATCGATGCCAGAAACGTCTTGATGTACATCGCGGCGTTTGATCAAGTTGTTCCAAGAAAATGTGGCGACCAACTTTGGCGGACTATCGGAAAGCCAGAAGTTGTATATTTTTTCTCAGGCCATTATGGCGCAATTATCTATCTGCCTTATGCCCAGCAAAAATCCTTAGATTTTTTTATGAAGAAGTTCTATATGAAATAACTCGAACTAATGCGCATTGCGAATCTGATAGATATTGGGGCTGTTGCTCGCGCTTGCCTGAAAGTAACCCATGCTTGATTGTATCTCGGCAGGTAAGTATAATAGGTGCCCATTATTGCAGAATTGAGCAGGTGTGTTTATGAGCAGAAACTTCGTCAAGGCTATTTTCCCAGGTTCGTTCGACCCAATAACAAACGGTCATCTGGACGTAGTTAATCGTGGAATGAGACTGTTCGATGAGCTTATCATCGCTGTCGGCCGAAGTCCGGTCAAGAACCAACTGTTTACGCCTGAAGAACGCATCGAAATGATAGCCGAGCTAATAAAAGATATGCCGGGCGTTTTGGTTGAGGCATTCGATGGCCTGACTGTTGAATACGCAGCGAAGAAAAAGGCTAATGTCATCCTGCGCGGCTTACGAAGCCTTACAGATGTTCAATACGAGTTCCAGCTCGCCATGACAAACCGCGCCGTTACAGGAATAGAGACGGTCTTTATTATGACCAGTGAGCAGTACGGTTTTACCAGTTCTACTTTGATTCGAGAGGTGGCCTCACTCGGTGGGGACCTGTCAAACCTGATTCCGGAAATCGTTCATAATCGTTTGCGGCAGCGCTTTAAAAAGTGTAAGTGAATATATGCGCAAATGAGTGCTTATGTATATGGCCGATTCATCAACGCGTAAACGAAATGCCGGATCTTGAAAAATGTTTACGGTCAGTGTAGAAGTCCATTTTCGAGCATCACATAGGCTAACCTTGCAGGATGGCTTATCTGAACCTGTTCACGAACACGACTGGCTCGTCACCGCAAATGTCTGCAATGAGAATCTCAATGATTCAGGTTTTGTGATCGACTTTCGCAGACTAAAGGCGATGCTTAGTGATATTGTGGCCAAGCTCGACAGGATGCAGCTTCAGAAAATCATCTATTTTCGACGGAACAACCCGTCCGCCGAGAACGTAGCCAAATATGTATACAATCAGCTTGAGGCAAGATTGCCTAAGGGCCTGATATTAAAGAGCATACGGGTCGTTGAACAGCCTGGCTATTCTGCAGAGTATGCAAAATCCGATGAAGCAAAGACTTAAACTATAGCGAATAGTCTGCAGATAGCGGTAAAATTTGACGATACTTCAGGAAGAACTTTGCTATAATAGTGCTGGTTAAGCATTAACGTTTTGTTGTTGATAATGGGCGCAATATTAACTACAGAAGATCAAGTTTTGTATGCTTTGTCAAATTTGTAACAAAAAGACTGCCACTATCCATCTGACTGAGATTAACGATGGCATGCGCAGCGAAATGCATATCTGCGAACATTGCGCAGCCGAGCAGGGTATAGCAGCCAAGAGCCAGATTGCCATAAATGAACTGCTCAGTAACCTGTTAGCCATGCAGCCGACAGATGAAGAGATGTTTGGCGATTCAGATCACGACCTGCAGTGCCCGCGTTGCGGTTTCACTCTGGAAGAATTCCGAAAGCAAGGCGTCTTGGGTTGCCCTAACGACTACGAAATTTTCGAAAGGGCTCTATTGCCGCTCATCGAGAGAGCCCACAACAGCAAGACGGTTCATTGTGGCAAAATTCCTGCTAAGATGCCGCGGGACACAAGAAAGCAAATGAAAATTTCGAATCTGCGCCGACAGCTCGAAACTGCCGTGCAAAGTGAAGATTACGAACGGGCAGCGAAATTGCGTGACGAGCTAAATCAGCTCCAGCAGCCTCAATAAGCTCGCTTGTAGTGAAATTTTTTACGATGTGTCAGTCATGAAATTAACCGATATCAGCAATGATATAAATGAATGGTTCAGCGGCTCAGGACCTCTGGCTGATATTGTAATATCTTCACGCATTCGCTTGGCCAGAAACCTTGCCGGCCACAAATTCCTCAGTCATTGCTCAAGCGCTGAAAAAGCCGAAATACTCAAACAGCTAAAGGAGATTTTGTTGTCGCTCGACCTTGGAGATGGGGTCTTCTATATAAGCGTGGATAAGACCTCCGCACTAAACAGGAACTTTTTGGTTGAGCGGCATCTTATAAGTCGCCATCACGCCTTAGCCAAGGGGCCAAGAGGTGTAGTAATAGCCCGACGGGAATTCTTTACCGCTATGATAAACGAAGAGGACCATCTGCGAATTCAGATACTCAAAGCCGGTTGTCAACTCTCTGATTGTGCCAAGCAGATAAACCGCATCGATGATAATATCGAGCATAAGGTTGATTATGCCTTTAGTACTCGTTTCGGTTACCTTACTGCGTGCCCCACCAATCTGGGAACCGGCATAAGGGTTTCTGTAATGCTGCACCTTCCCGCACTAAAAATGACAGGCCAGATAGAAAAGTTCTTGAGAGCCGCAAAGGATATGAACCTGGCTATACGGGGTCTTTTCGGTGAAGGGACCGAAGCTGCAAGTGACCTGTATCAGATTTCCAACCAGGTGACACTCGGCGTTTCCGAGTCGGAAATCGTTCGCCAGTTTGAGGACCTCATAATTCCCGAGATAGTCGAATACGAGAACGCTGCGAGAGCCCAATTGCTATCTAAACAGGTCAACACACTTGATGATAAGATATCTCGAGCTATGGCACTGCTGCAGAACGCCCGTTTGATAAGCTCGCAGGAGGCGCTGTTTTTGCTCAGCCACCTGCGTCTTGGCTTGAATATGCACGAGCATATGGGCGCCTCAACGCCTGCAATAAAAAGACTCTGCGAACTTAAGGGCACCGGCAATGCGGTAAGGAAAGACCACGGCTTGTCTATCAGAACCATAAACCGTCTGTTTATGCTGACCTTGCCTGCCCATCTTCAACTGAATTATGGAAAGTCTCTAGATGCAACACACAGGGACGCACTTCGAGCCAAAATTATTCGCTCAGCTCTGAAACAGGAACAATAGTCCCCCCGTTTTCTGTCACGTTATATCCGCTTTTCAGAAGACTATCATGCAGTGGTTTCTATTGATGAGATTGCTATTCTCAAATGATTGATGAGCGGTACCAAGAAATAGGAAAATTGCTTATATAATAAGTGAAGGAGAACCTGCTTTTAGAAATTAGTCCCTTATGCGTTGAGCTTATAATTTCCAGGCCTTGGCAAATGCCCTGAAGCTGCGGTCGTAGGTCTTCTCAACCTTATCAGGGAAACAACAGCCGGGCAGTTGCCTCATAGAAAGATGATAACTTATACACTCACAACATATCCCCTTCTTATCGCAGCCGGGATATGAACAATTGCAATTTTTCAGATTTTGCTGCCTTTTGCATTCCATAGATTCAAATATCTCCTTGCATCATAAAACATTAGAACCCCCAAATAAACTTGTCTGACGACAGTCAAGATTTGTGGCTAAACATTGGAGTTTCTCTAACTCATAACCTTATACACTATTGCGCCGCAATCCAGACACTTCCATACATAGATTTTCCGGGCATCGCGAATCCAGAATATAGCCTAGAAACCCGTTAGCAAAGTTAGAATCAGATGCGGCAGATGACGTATGCCTTGCCTGCCTACAGGCACTTGCTTTAGGCACTTGCCGCAATAGCCTGTTGCCTCTTCAAAAGAACTAAACCGCATTGTCCCGTATCAGTCTTTCTACTTGACAGCCACTTTGTATAGGCTGATGCTCAAGGGGACCACTGATACCGTTTGGGTAAGGTCCGTAGCTTCTGCCTCTTTAATCACCACCTTAGGTGCTTCTCCCGGCTCGTTGTACGCCATGGGATCGTCACTGGTTATAATCCAGGCCTTAGCTTTATCTTTTAGCTCGGCCCCTTTGAGATTCATATTGACCTGATAGGTGTCACTTGTCGGATTAATAATGCCAACTGTCAATGCCTTTTTATCCTCTGTCCAGGCTGCAGCGATATCTAATGGAGTTTCAGTCTGGCCCACCTGAATCGGTAAGATACCAAACTCCTTGCGATAGAGCATCAAAGGTAAACCCGTCGTAGCAAAGCAGGCTTCTGTTTTAGTTGTCTTTATGCAGCCGATGACATTAACTGTCTGAGCATAATTGGCCAGGAAGATAATGTCCGAATTACGAAAGTATTCATGCAAGCCTTTGGCAATCCCCAGAGCATCTTTATGGAAATACCGGGTTCCTAATTCACCAAATATATATGGGCCATACCAATAGTTCCACTCAGTCATGGCGATTCGGATATCTTTTCCTTTCAGGGAATCCAATTTTTGACGGAGTTCCTTGTGGAACTTAACTTTCTGTTTGATATTGTCGGCGATTTGAGCGGCATGTTCGATCGGGTCCGGTTTCTCCCGGCAATAGAAATGCTCCGCTATCTGGTCAATATGATTTGAGCAGCTCTTCAGTAATCCTTCACTCCATTGGCCGGCATTTCCGGAAGCGATGGGGATAATGTCCGGATCGACTTCGCGCATTTTGTCCACGACCCAGTTATGTTTGAGTACATAATGCTCCAGCCTCATATAGCCAAGCTGCCATCTTCCCCACATTTCATTGCCGATAGCCCAGTAGCGAACATTAAAGGATTCCGGGTCGCCGTTTTTAGCCCGTAAAGATCCCATAAGTGTATCGGCTGAACCGTTGGAG
>Ga0307443_1000288_pt1 | contig 33620 bp, 21 predicted proteins | sample SalMarSW160220MG_FD_202148 | JGI IMG/M metagenome (GOLD analysis project Ga0307443, IMG submission 202148) | Salt marsh sediment microbial communities from the Plum Island Ecosystem LTER, Massachusetts, United States - SW1601-220 | ecosystem: Environmental > Aquatic > Marine > Intertidal zone >... | reverse complement strand
CGAAGAACGGGAAGAAAGCCTCTCCCCCCATGCCGTGCAAAGCAAAAACTCCCGGGGCAGGCAAAGACCGGAAGAGCCCTGCCCGGTGCGCACCGCCTTCCAGCGCGACCGCGACCGCATCATCCACAGCAAGGCTTTCCGCCGGCTCAAGCACAAGACCCAGGTTTTCATTACCCCCTTAAGCGACCACTATGTGACCCGGCTCACCCATACTTTAGAGGTCTCCCAGATTGCCCGGACTATAGCCCGGGCGCTCAACCTCAATGAAGACCTCACCGAGGCTATCGCCCTGGGGCACGACCTGGGGCACACCCCCTTCGGCCATGTCGGCGAGGAGGTCTTAAACGAGCTTTACCACAGGGGCTTCAGGCACAACGAGCAGAGCCTGCGCGTGATTGACCTGCTGGAAAACGATGGCCTCGGGCTGAATCTCACCTGGGAGGTGAGGGACGGCATCCTGGAACACTCCAAGGCCAGAATCAGCATTCAGGGGGAGGGCGGGGGAGAAGCCGGGACTCTGGAGGGCGAGGTGGTCAAGATTTCCGATTCCATCGCCTACATCAACCACGATATCGACGACGCCATCAGGGCGGGCATGCTCGCCGAGGGCGATTTACCCCTCTCCGCCATCACCCGGCTGGGCAACACCCGCTCCCTGCGCATCAACACCATGGTCGTTGACATTATAGAGCGCTGCCATCCGTCAATGGGCACGGAGAAGGAAAAACCGTCCATAACCATGAGCCCGGATGTGCTCAAGGCAACCGACAGCCTGCGCGATTTTCTCTTCGAGCGGGTCTATAACATACGCTCGGCGCAGGGGGAGTCGGAAAAGGCAAGAGAAATAATCCGCGCTCTCTATAGATACTTTAAAGAGCACGATGATAAAATGCCGCAGGAGTACCGCTTTTACAGCGACGAGCTGGAACGGAGGGTGGTTGACTATATCGCCGGCATGACCGACCAGTACGCCATCAGGACGGCGGAGGAGCTTTCCCCCACCACCCCCGCCGACGACCCGGAACCGCCGCCTCCCGTTGAGGAAAAGAAAAGGGCCAAAAACCCGCCCAAGGCCATACCCCTCCCCCTGTTTGGCGAGGATGAAGCCCCACCCCCCTAGATTTATCTTTTCCCACCCAACCACCCTTATATGGTAAGCTTCGCTCCCCACCCCCAAAGAGAGTATGAGAGAGGCACTCTCCCTTCAGGGCGGGGCAAAGAGAGTTTAAGAGGGTAAAAAACCCTTTTGGGCGGGTGGGTATGGGAAATAAAACACCGGTTAAAAATGGGGCGGGGCGAAAAACAACCACCAAAATAGTATATAATAGATAGATATGGGCGCTATTGACGAGGTAAAACAGAGAATAGACATCGTCGATGTCATCGGCCAGGATGTCACCCTGACCAAAGCCGGCCGCACCTTTAAGGGGCTCTGCCCCTTCCACGCCGAAAAGAACCCATCTTTCTATGTCTACCCGGAACAGCAGAGCTGGCACTGCTTCGGCTGCAACAACGGCGGCGATGTCTTCTCCTTCATCATGAAAAAGCAGAATATAGACTTCGGAGAAGCCCTGAGGCAGCTCGCCCAGAAAGCCGGTGTCGTTATCCCCACCAAATTCGAACCGGGCATGGAAAGCGAGGAGAAGCAGAAACTATATCAAATTAACCAGGCGGCAGCGCAATACTTCCACAACCTGCTGATTAATTCGCCGGCGGGTAAAAAGGCGCAGGGCTATATCGCCAAAAGAGGCTTTAACGAACAGACCATAAAGGACTTCCAGCTGGGCTACAGCCTGGACAGCTGGGAGGGCTTAAAAAAATATCTTTTAGAGAGAGAATACACCGAAAAGGACATGCTGGACGCCGGCTTAATAATCGAACCCGAAGGCAAAAAAACCCACGACAGGTTCCGCAACAAGCTGATTTTCCCCATAATGGACGTGCGGGGGCGCGTCACCGGCTTCGGCAGCCGGGTTCTTGACGACTCCCTGCCCAAGTACATTAACTCCCCCCAGACCCCCCTCTTCGATAAAAGCGGCACCATCTACGGCATAAACCTGGCCAAGGACGCCGTCAGGGAGCAGGACACGGCGGTCATTGTAGAAGGCTACATGGATGTCATCACCGCCCACCAGAACGGCTTTAAAAACGTGGTCGCCTCCATGGGCACGGCCGTCACCGAAAGGCAGGTCACTATCCTGAAGAGGCTCACCCGCAACCTGGCTTTAGCCCTGGATGCCGATGCCGCCGGCGAGGAGGCCATGCTGAGGACGGTGGGCTACGAAAACACCCTGGATGCCGAAATAAAGGTCACTATTTTGCCGGAGGGCAAAGACCCCGACGACGTTATTAAAAAGGATATAAAAGTCTGGCAGGAACTGGTGGCGGCGGCGGTGCCCATCGTTGACTACACCTTCGATATGGCTACCGCCGGGCTAGACCTGACCTCCGCCAGGGGCAAGGCTTCGGCAAGGGACAGGCTGCTGCCCGTCATCGGCGAAATCAGGGACAACGTGCGCAAGGCGCACTATATGCAGAAACTGGCAAACATGCTCAATGTCAGTGAACGCGACCTGGAAGCCGACCTGGCAAGGCTCAGGCCCAAACCGGTCAGGAGGCAGGCAACCGCCCCGCCGGCCCCGGTGCGCTCAACCGTATCCAGCCCTAAAGAAGAATACTGCCTGGCATTATTACTGCAGCACCCGGAGCTTAAACACAAGGAAGAAGGGCTGCTGCCGGAGCACTTTGAAAACAGCGAAAATAAGGAAATCTTTATTGCCTGGCGGCGGAGTGCTAAAATAGAGAATATAAGAAAAAAACTGGAGCCGGCTATCCACGAGTACCTGAACTCGCTGGCAACCAGGAAACTATTAAGCAATAACCTGGAGCAGAAGTACGCCCAGTGCGCTCTTGACCTGCGGGAGAAATCCCTCCGCAGTCTGAAGAACAAACAGGAAGCGGTATTAGCTTTAGAGGCTCAATCAGGAGGCACCACCGCCGAGCTGGCCAAGCTCAAGGAGCTGGGGATAGAGGTCAACATCCAGCTGGCTGAGCTGGTAAAAAGCCGGCGGCGGCTGGAACAAAGGGGGTAAAGGTAATGGCGGCGAAAAAAAGTAGCCAGCGCCCTTCATCAGAAGACAGCGACAACGAAAAAACGGCCGAAGAAGAGCAGCTGGACAGCGAACCCGAAGAGCCCAAAGGTCTGCCCAACGCCTTTGCCAACTCCGAGGACGAAGACAACGGAAACGGCACTGAGGAAGATGCGCCCTGGCGCGAGGTAAGGCACCTGGAGATTGAAAAACCGGAGTCGGCGCCGGACCTGGAGCCGGAAATACCGCTGGAACAGGCGGGCGGACAGGAGGTAGTCGATGACCCGGTGCGCATGTACCTCCATGAAATCGGGCGGGTTTCCCTGCTCACCGCCGCCGAGGAAAAGGACCTGGCTCGAAAGATGGAGGAGGGGCGGCGCATCCGGCAGATTAAACAGGACTACATGGAAAGAAACGAGGTAGAGCCCTCGGCGACGGATATAATACTGGCTATACTTCACGAACTGGCTCAGGCCGCCTCCATTATCAAACTCATCCATCAGCACCTGGAGCTTCCCGCCGAGGCCTGCTTTCTGGAAAAAATCTACAACAACAAACTACGGGACAGCATTGACAGCGAGATAAGCCCCAATCTCATCCTGGCGGTAGCCCACCACTCCCAGATATCAATCGCCGAAACCGAACTCTTCCTCACCGAGCTATCGCTCAATATCAACCTGCTGCCGCAGGAAATCCTAGATGCCATGGGGGAAAAGGTCTCGGCGTCGGGCATGGAGAACCTGGTCAACGACCCCGGCTTCGTCAGTGACATTCATGCCTACGAGCAACAGCTACAGGCTTACCTGAACAATATCGAGTGGGAGGCGGAGAGGGCGGAAACCCACCTCATCGAGGCTAACCTGCGTCTGGTGGTCAGCGTGGCCAAGAAGCATATCGGGCGGGGGATGTCCCTGCTCGACCTCATCCAGGAGGGTAACATCGGCCTCATCCGGGCGGTAGAAAAGTTCGACTACCGCAAGGGCTATAAGTTCAGCACCTACGCCACCTGGTGGATTCGCCAGGCAATCACCCGCTCCATCGCCGACCAGGCACGCACCATACGCATACCGGTGCACATGGTGGAGACCATCAATAAGCTGCTGCGGGTGAGCCGCCGGCTGGCGCAGGAGTACGGCCGGGAGCCCACCGCCAAGGAAATCGGCAGGGAATTGGAAATACCCGCGGAAAAGGTCGGGGAGATAGTCAAGGTGTCACAGCTACCGGTGTCGCTGGAATCGCCCATGGGCGAAGAGGAAGACAGCCACCTAGGCGACTTTATCGAAGACCGCAATGCCCTCCCCCCCGCCGACGCCGCCTCCCGGCAGCTGCTTAAAGAGCAGATTGACTCGGTGCTCTCCAGCCTCAGCCCCCGCGAACAGAGGGTACTCCAGCTTCGCTTCGGCCTTGAGGATGGCAGAAGCCGCACTTTAGAAGAAGTCGGCAAGGAATTTAACGTCACCCGGGAAAGAATCCGCCAGATTGAGGCTAAAGCCCTGCGCAAACTGCGCCACCCCAGCCGCAGCCGCCGCTTAAAAGACTATCTGGAATAATTTATCTTTACCCGCCCACCGCCCTTATTTTTCATTAATCAACCTCACCCCCTGTGTCCCCCTCTCCACTCTTGGAGAGGGGGAATTAAATTTAAGAGGGGGACTTCGTCCCCCTTAAACCCCCTGAATTCATGGCTTTGACCCCCCTTATCCCCCCACCAACAAAGCGAGGGATTAAGGGCACAGCCCTATAGGGTGGGTCAGGGTGGGAAGAAAAACACCCGCCAACAGGGGCGGGGCTTAAGAAAAATTAATAGAAGTATCACTTCTGTAGGGTGGGAGGGTGGGAAATAAAACACTCTCTAAAAAGGTAAGATACTACAGCCCTACCCGAAAATCCCCTTTAGATTACTGGGCAGCTTGCCCTTAGCGCCCAGCTTCATCAGCTTCTGCATCTGCCGGAACTGGTTCAGCAGTTGATTAACATCCTGGGTCGTTGCCCCACTCCCCCGGGCGATGCGCCGCCTCCGGCTCCCGTCAATAACATTGGGGTTCTGCCTCTCCCCCGGTGTCATGGAGCGTATCATCGCCTCCACCTTCTTTAGCTGCTTGTCCTCCAGGCCGGCGGGCATTCCCCTGGCAAGCTTTGACGCCCCCGGCAGCATCTCCACTATTTGGGCAACCGGCCCCATCTTCTGTATTTCCCCCAGCTGTTCAAGAAAGTCCTCAAGGGTAAAGCTGGCGGTTTTCACCTTCTTCTCCAGCTCTTTAACCCGCTTCTCATCGAAGGTCTTCTCCGCCTTCTCGATGAAGGTCAGCATGTCGCCCATGCCCAGTATCCGCGATGCCAAGCGGTCGGGGTAAAAAGGCTCAAAGTCGCCGACCTTCTCCCCCACCCCCATAAACTTTATCGGCACCCCGCTCACCCACCTGATGGAAAGCGCCGCCCCGCCCCTCGCATCCCCGTCCATCTTGGTCAGAATCAGCCCGGTTAAGCCCAGCCGGGAGTTAAACTCGTCGGCCATCTGCACCGCGTCCTGCCCGGTCATGGCGTCCACCACCAAAAGCACCTCGGCGGGTTTCAGCTCCTTCTTGACCTCGGCAAGCTCGGCCATAAGCTCCTCGTCGATGTGCATCCGCCCGGCGGTGTCGGCGATCACCCAGTTAGCCCCAAGCTCTTTAGCCTTCTTCAGAGCGTGGACGCAGACATCCTTGCTCTTGGACTTGACCGTCTCGTGGTAAATGGGCACGTCGAACTGCCCGCCCAGCGTCACCAATTGTTCTATAGCCGCCGGACGGCGGTTGTCGGCGGCGACTAAAAGCGGCTTCTGCCCGGAATGCTTTAGATTTAGGGCCAGCTTGGCGGCGGTGGTGGTCTTCCCCGAACCCTGCAATCCCGCCAGCATAATTACCGATGGAGAACGGTCAGAGGCCTCCAGCCGGCTCTCCCCCTCCCCCAGTATCCTCACCAGCTCCTCGTTGACGATTTTTACTATCTGCTGGGCGGGGGTCAGGCTCTCCAGAACCGCCGCCCCCAGCGAGCGCTCCTTCACCCGGTCAATAAATTCCTTGACCACCTTAAAGTTGACGTCGGCTTCAAGGAGAGCCAGGCGCACCTGGCGCAGCCCCTCGTCGATATCCTTCTCGGTAAGCTTGCCCCGGCTGCCCAGCTTGCGGAAGACCGCGTTTAATTTTTCGGTCAATACCTCAAACATGACAATCTCATTCTAAGGGGCTTAAGCCTCAAGCGTCAAGCCGACTTTAATTTAAGCCCCACCCCGTTTTCTTATCTATACCCACCCTCCGCCCTTATCTTAAATTTCTTAAGGAAACCCTATCCCCTTTATCCCCTTCGGTGTATTGGATGCAATTGTTCACCGAGTGGGATAATGGTTTGAATCTCGATGCTGTGCACATTGTACAGCACTTTCTCTATGAGAAGCCTCAACAGCTCTTGCTTGCCAGCGAAGTCCAGGTTGTTTAACCCTAAACTAATCTTCTCTGCCAAGCTTCTTATCTGAGCTTCCTGGTTTTCCGTCAGAAACCTTTGGGCAAGCTGCCTTTCCAGTTCCGCCTTTCGCTTCTCTAATTCAACTTCCTCTCTCTGGATGTGTTCCATATCTTCACGCATCATAAAATCAGCATACAGACCCTTACGGTAGCCTTCCACTAGCCGCCTTTGCTCATCCGGTATAGCCTTCAGCCTGGTCTGACAGAGTTGCAGTTCCCGTTCCAGGATTTCCTTTGTCTGTGAGTTGTCGGTATTGCGGCGGCGAAGCTCTTGGATAAGAAAGTCCGGGTTCTTAACTAGCTCGCAAATTGTATCCCAGACTACCGGTTCTATTGCATCAGCCTTAACGTGAGGACAAGGGCATGGCTGGGGCTTGCCATCTGGCCCAAGTGGAACCCTATCTGGATTGCCTTTGCGGTAGCAGCGGTAGTACGGAATAGCCTCAATGGCATGACCACCCATTCGGCCGCCACACTGGGAACAATATAAAAGCCCTGACAGCAAATACTCTCTCTTTGTGTTTCTCTTAGACAGCTCCGCATTCGCTGTAAGCTTCCTCTGCACGGCCTCAAACAGCTCCACTGAAATGATAGCAGGTACTTTCACCGGTATCCATTCCTCTTTGGGGCGTAGGGCGGTGGAGGTCTTTTTGCTCTTGCCTGATGGCTTTAGCCTAAACTTGGGCTCAATATGATATTTTCTAAACTGATACAGCCTGCCAACATAGGCTTCATTCCTGAGCATAACCCCCAGGGTGCTGGCCCGCCATCTATCCCCGCCCCTGGGAGTTGGTATATGCAAGCGGTTAAGCCTATCGGCCAGACCTTGAAGGGATAGGCTTTCATTGGCAAAGGTGTAGAAAATCAACCTTAACGTCTGGACTGTCTCAGGGTCCTCCTCCAGTGTAGCCTTTTCCTTGTTGTAGCGGAAACCAAACGGTATAGTGCCAGCGCTGACCACCTTACCCTGCCTGGCTTTCTCCCGGCTACCTCTCACGGTGCGCTCCCTTATCTTCTCCCGCTCATACTCTGCCACCAGTCCTCTCATATTGAAGAACATCCTGTCCTCAGGGGAGGTACCCATGTCCTGGGTAATAAACTCCAGCTTTATCCCCTGCTTTTCGAACTCTTCGGCCAGAATCATCTGGTGGTAGAGCTTGCGGGAGAGTCTATCGGGGTCATAGGCCAGGACCACATCCACCCTTCCTTCCCTCGCTGCCTGGCGCAAACGATTTAGGGCTGGTCTATCAAGTTCGGCCCCACTGTAGCCATCGTCAATAAATGCATCCTTATCTCCATCGAGCACAGGAGTCCAGCCTCTTTCCAAACACCTTTTCCTTAATGCCTCAGTCTGGCTGGGGACACCATATTTCTCTGCCTGTTTATCTGTGCTCACTCTGGCGTAAAATGCTACTCTCATCTACCCCCTCCCTCTTTCATGCTATTCTCTCCATTATTGATTCCTGAAGACAACCCCGGCGTCTTCACACTGCTATTGTATAACAAGTTCAACCGCGTGGAAAGAGCGAAAGGGGTAGATTCAAAAGTGCTACCCAAAGAGGTACTTGGTGCACATTTCGATGAATTGTGCCGGATCATCTTCTGATTATTGACAGTCTCACATGGTCTGGATATCATTTAACCAATATGACCATACTGGCTTTCATCAAGGATCTGCTTATTACCACATTTGGCCAGATGGCTTCTTTATTGGCCGGTGTATTTCTCTTTGGCCTGTTGATACATTTCATCTCACTCATTACATTCAGGTCGATAGAAAAGGCGTTTGGGAGCAAAGGAATATATATTGTGGCTTGGCTGGGGACACCGGTTCATGAGCTGGGGCATGCTATATTCTGTGTTATTTTCATGCATAAGATTGTGGAGATTAAATTTTTCAAGCCGGATCCGCTTACAGGAACACTGGGTTACGTATCTCATCAATGGAACCGTTCAAATCCCTGGCAGGTGTTGGGCAATCTCTTCATCGGTATCGGCCCGGTAATACTCGGGAGTGCCGTGCTGTTTGCAATATTCTATTTCCTGATTCCAGATAGTTCGCTGGCATGGCATTCTATCTCCGCCAAGGTCGGCGAGATTGATAATAGCTGCTTGATAGGAAGTTATTTTGAGGTTATTCGGGCCTCGGCGTTGACTATCGTTAAGTTAATATTCACCATCTCCAATTTAACCGGTTGGAGGTTTTGGGTCTTTTGCTATTTTTCCATTTGCGTTGCCTCAAATATCAGACTGAGCCTGTCGGACATAAAAGGCTCCTTATCTGGTTTGGGGTGTTTAGTATTGCTTTTTCTCTTGATAAACTTCTTGGGGCTTGTAACTGGCCTCGGTGCTGAGGGATTATTCCCCTTTTCGGCATCCTCGCTCGGTATAGTTTACAGCTTATTGATACTTGCCCTGACTATGGCTGTAATCGGGTTTTTGCTGACTTATTTAATATCAGCCACGTATATCAAGATTAGACGCGGGCATATATTGAATCCATTCTAGCTTGTCTATACACGAGGCGAGAAACAATCAGCACACGTGATGGCTTATTGTGCAAGCCAAAATTTCTTGGATTAGTTCTACGCCGCTTGTTAATCTGAAATAGAAAAAAAGCTATTGAAATTACTTAGAAGATTTGTCAAAGCAAGAGCGGCAGAATGGCTTATGAATGCTAGTTGTGGATGAACGACCACACGAAAGACAATAATTTGCTTTCTGACCTTTGTTTTTCACCCAGGTCTTATAACATTCCGGACAATACGGTTTATATTCGTCATATTCTATCTTTGTTTTACAGCCTATACAATACCCGTGAACTCTACCAAAGAAACTTGGGAAAATATCAGACAAGTCCCTGAATAAGATACTCTTAGGTTTCTGCTTTTCTACACTTAGCTGTTGTTTAACCTGCTTTTTCGGTTGCTCTTTAACCTGTACGTTATTATCAGACCTATTAGCTAAAGAAACTATCATCTTGGCTTCTCTAATTGCCTCAGTAAAGGCTCCCTCGTCGTTCTGCCGTGTTATTAATACTCCCATCTCACGGTTGTTCTGTTCGGAAAAGTCATAAAGGTTCAGAGATGTTATCACCATTGACTTTTCGTTAAAATAGCACTTCGCATGGAGGTTATCAAGAAAATAAAGCTTTGCATTTTTAAGCTGATTTAACTGTTCAGTGCTATTCAGCTCTAGCGTTTTCTTCCCATATACGAGCGTTATTTTCATGCCTCTCTGGTCAGCTGCTCTCAAGTTTTGGAATAGACTGCTTGGAATCTTTACGAAGGGAGATATCAGTACAATGCCACTAGTAGCATTGTTGATAATCTTCTCGATTTCAGAAATGGTCCCTCTTGTTGTTAGAAATACTGCCATTTATCGTATTGTAGCCGGGTGAATATTGCTATTGTAAGACGCAAATATACATTTGTCCAGACCGAGTCACCTGCTCAAGGCTACATTCAGCAGTACCATTGAATTTTAGACTTATCACCATCGTCATCCATAGGAACCTGCAGTTGAATGTTAATAATGGTTGGATAATGTCTTCCTATCCTCCATTGCATTGTAGCACATTCAGTAGTATATTTTACTTACGTAAACTGCGGGGTAATACTCTATTGTCAATTAAGAAGAAGTATCATGGATAAAGAGAATAAATTGTATTTTAGTGTAGATTCCAGACTCCTGTTCCAACTTGGTGAAAAACTAGTTACTGACAGGGCTGTTGCTTTAGCCGAATTGGTCAAGAATTCTTATGATGCTGATGCAACGCTTGCCACCGTTCACCTGCAGGAAGTGAAAAAGGAAAATGGGACTATTATCGTTGAAGATAATGGAACAGGGATGGCATCTGATATTTTTAACGATACATGGATGAGAATTGCTACGATTGACAAAGAAGTACACCCTATCTCGAATGTGTATGGTCGGCAAAAAGCGGGCGAGAAAGGCATAGGTCGTTTCGCATGTAGACGATTATCCAAGATTCTGGAGATAGAATCAGTTGCGGAAAACAATAGAGGTGAAAAAGAACTACTCAAGGCAGTGTTTGACTGGAGCGAATTTGTTTCAGGATCAGACTTAAATAATCAACCAGTGCCAGCAAGCACTACTATCGTTCCTCCAGAAACTCCTACTGGTACCAAGCTGATCTTGAAGAATACGAATGAAGCATGGACTGCACAAGACGTTAAACGCCTTCAACAAGAGCTTATCGATTTATTTACTCCCATGCCATTTGAATCGGAATTAGCTGAAAAGCCAGAGGCTTATGATCCCGGATTTAAAATAGATTTTAAGTCTACTGATTTTTTGGTTGGTGTAGAATCATTGGACAAATCATTCTTTTCAAATGCGTGGGCAGGGCTCTCAGGACATGTGGACAGTGAAGGAAACGCTACTTACAAAATCAAAACAACTGCTGGTTTAGCACGTCAAATCGAAAAGACGTTAATTTGTAAACAACCATTTGAGTACTTACGTGACGCCACTTTGAATGTATATATATTCAGTTATAAAACTGAATTTTTCAGAAATTCCAGTTGGAAGATGAGGCAGACTGAAAAAATTGGCCTTGAGCGTGGTGGTATAAAGGTATACGCAGATAATTTTAGAGTTTTTGGCTACGGGATCAAGCAAGATGATTGGCTTAGTACCGATTATGATCGTGGTAGATCAATAATAACTTTAAGTAGTGAGGTTAGTTCGTACGCTGATGAAGGAGTCCGTCCTGGGCTGCTGCTGTTTCGAACTAATAACGTTTTTGGATACGTAAAGTTTTCTCGTTCGTCAAATCCAATGCTCGAAATAACGGTAAATCGTGAAAGGATAACGAGCGGTCCACCATTCGAAGATTTAAGAAAATTCGCAAGGCTAGGGATAGATTTTGTAACCGTTGTGTATGCTAACCTTGTAGCTCAGGAACAGAAAGAAAAACGAGAAAGAGAAAAGGCCAGGGAAGAGTCACAAGCAAAAGCCGCTGAAGAGGCGCGAGAAAGGGAGGAAGCTGCAAGACAAAAGGCGGCGGAAGAAGCAAAAAAAGCCGAAGAGGAAAGGCAGCGTGTTGAAGAGAAGTTATCATCGGCCATAGATGAAGCAGAATATGCCACAAATAAACGTATTAATGCTGAACAAGCACGAAAAGTTTCAGAAGAGAAACGATTATTAATTGAAAAAGACAGTCTCAGAACTACAAATCCTTCTTTATGGCAAGAGGCTTTCGAATCCGCGTTACAAAAAGAAAAGGACCTATTTGATACAGAAAAACTAGCAATCGCAGAAGAACAGGCTGCCCTTGACCGACTGAACAAATTACGAACGGAATTAGCTGATACTGTAATTACTCATGCTGATGATGCAAGGAAAGCTGAAAAAGATGCGCGGCAGGCTGAAGAGGAACGGAAAAGAGCTGAAGAAGAAGAACTCCAATTCCAAAGGGGAAAATTAAGAAAAGAATATATTCTGCTAAGAGTTCTAGCTTCAACAGGGACCCTTATATTGATATTTGAACATGAGCTACAAGCGTTAATTGATGATATGGACGAAATGCTGACAAGTGCCGAAACGGTCCAGAAATATATGCCCGGTTCCGAAAAAGGTAGTTTCAAAATAGTTTTAGATTCGTTTAGTAATCGGACTGAAGTTGTTAAGGAGCTGGGTGAGTTCTTAGGACTCATAATGGGTGCCGACAGTAGAAACGAAAAACGAGATTGGGTACTATTACCGATAGTTAAACAAGTCTTTCGTCCGTTTGAATGGTATTTAAAACAAGGAGGGATAGATTGGAATCCTTCTATTCCAGACAATCTACGAACTCCGCGAATGTATCGAGCAGAGTTAGTTTCTATTTTACACAATCTCATGTCGAATGCTGTTAAAGCAGTTCGGGGAGAACAATCAAGACATATTGAAGTCAAAGGATGGCAGGAAGATAATACTCTATTTATACAATTTCTGGATACCGGAAAGGGGCTTGATAAATCAAGATGGGAAGCAGTTTTTGAACCATTTGAGAGTGACAGCGAACCAGATATTAAATTTGGTGTAGGGACTGGATTAGGATTGAAAATTGTTAGAGATATTATAAAATCCTACGGAGGTGAAGTGGGTTTTCGCGAACCACCGAAAGATTGGGCAACATGTGTAGAAATATATCTGCCATTGGAGGATGAGGATGAAATCTAAAATAGTCTATATAGACGATAATCCTCAGGAACTAGAAAAATACAAAGCAAAGTTTGCGAGTGATAACAGAGCGTCAGAAAATTTTCATTTATACACGTTCAGCGCACCAGAGTTAAAAGGAGATTTTAATCGCATTAATGAAATCATGCCAGACATTTTCTTAGTCGATTATAATTTCGACATCCCGGATGCAGATAATAATGTTATCGGTGTTACTGGGATTACACTTGGCATTCAGCTAAGGCAAGTATATCCAGAGGTACCTATAGTCCTTTTCACTAGAAAGAGTGTTTTTAACCCAAAGAAAGCCTACCAGTTAAAAGAAACATTATCGGCTTTCGACGAAATTGTTTATAAGCAAGACTTGTTCCAGGCAGATTCAGCATTACTTGAGAAACTTACAGTTCTTGCGAAAGATTATAGAACCCTTAGAAATCAGGAAAGTAAGTCCTGGACCTCTTTGTTAAAGTTAATACAATCTCCCCCAAATGACACGTTGTTACTTGAACAAGTAAATCGTCCGGACGTAAGTAGGCATAATTGGTCTGCTAATACAATTGCAAAATGGTTAAGGAATACGATTCTGAAATTCCCAGGGATCGTTTATGATTCCATACATGCAGCAACGTTTTTGGGAATATCTAGAGAGGCTTTCCTATCAGATGAATTTCAAGCCACTTTTAGTAAAGCGAAATACAGCGGACTTTTTGCACCTTCTGAGGGACGCTGGTGGAGGTCTCAGCTGCAAAGAATTGCATATTCTATTATGTCTAAGAAAGAAAAGGATTTACCATTAGGTATCGGATTCACGTCGGCATGGGGCCGTAAAAGCGAAAAGCCCATTGAGAAAGCAAAGTGTATCTATAGTGGAGAAGAACCGGCGGACTGGGTATGCGAAATACTGAACCAACCTGTAATGCTTAAATATACATTAGCCTATAATACTGACCAAAGACCTTCTATTATGGATGAGTCGCGGGTTTCTTTCAAAGCTATTCGCACCTCAAATGAATTCGATCCCAAAAACTTGGATCCACTTGGCAAAGAGTTGATTTCAACAATCCGCAGTATGGCGGACCTAACGGAAGGTACTAATGCTGAGTGAAAGATATGCTCGCGATTTAACCTTCTTGTTAGATCCGAAGTACTTAGGTAATTATTTTTCTGCTGTCAGTAAGCAAACTCTTCGTAATCAGATAGAAGCCTTAAGAGATCAGAGGAAAAAAGATAAATGGCATTTTGTAATTAACAAAGCGCAACCATTAACATTTATTGAGAACGAAGATAAACTCCAAGCTGATATATCTTGCCAAATATCTGGGACGAGAGATGATACCCAAGAAGTAAGGACTTTACTTCGCATTTGGTCATCGGATCCTACACTCTGTTATAGAACGGGTATTGATGCGACACAAGTTGGGAATCAGTTTAGACAAACTGGGAAGAGGGTATTAATCAGAATCCACTTTGAACCAAGAAGACCCACCGCTAGAATACCAGAGCCTACACACCACTTCCAGATAGGCGGAGTTCCTGATGTTAGCGAAATTTGTTGGTGGCCAAAACAGATAGACGTACCAAGGTTATATTATCCACCGATGGACGTTATTCTTTTATCTGAATTAGTTTTAGTCAACTTATTTCCTCGAAGATCCTCTAATTTAAGAAAAAAGCCAGAATGGACAGCACTAATAAGAAAGAGCCAAAACTATTTCCAGCAAACTTTCTGCTCGAATTACTATTCATTTTTCTCTAGTGAACAAGATACTGTTTTGGGCAATTTTCTCTTATGAATTTGAAGCAATCAATTGATGTAACAATAGACCACGATGCTAGAGTTCCGGGTAAGCAACCAACCCAGACATTAACTGATTATGCTGATATTCTTGCTGATTGGTTTACAATGTGTAATGCCCGCCACCTTAGGAAAGCAAGAGGTCAATATTTTACGCCGAAGGTGGTAAGTGAATTTATGGTGCAACTCATTGATTTCAGCCAAGAAAAACCAGAATTTAATATACTTGATCCTGGTGCCGGAACGGGAATATTTGAAAGTGCTATTTGTGATTATTTGGTTTCAACGAATCAGCGTCTGCATGTGAGTTTTGATTTGTATGAAGATAGTTTAGAGATGATCGCGTTGTTGGATAAGAATATGCGCGAATGTAAGAATTACATGGCTAAAAACGGGCATGAAATATCATACAGGATTATCAATGAGAATTTTATCCTGGCAAATCCATTCGACTTTCAAGGTTTCAAAGGCAATCCATCAGTTCTTAAACGTAATTCATACGATTTGGTGATATCTAATCCTCCATACAAAAAATTAAAGAAGGACACCCCAGAGTCACTTGTAATGCAACGCATTACCAAAGGCCAGCCAAATATCTATGTTTTCTTTATGGCAATGGCAACAACCTTATTAAATCATAAAGGTCAGTGCATATTTCTAACTCCTCGAAGTTATTGCACGGGTGAGTATTTCAAGGTTTTTAGAAACTGGTTCTTCGAACATATTATCCCAGTGAGATTTCATGAGTTTGAATCACGGAGATTGTTAAAAAGAGATTCAGTCCTGCAAGAGATGTTAATTATGAAGGGAATTAAAGGAATAAAGAGACCAACAAACATAATTATCAGTAAGAGTGACAGGGAACCTAGTCCGGCAAAAATGTTGATATGCCGAGAGATTCCATTTAGTACAGTAATGTCAGTTCAAAAAGACGCCATAAGAATACGAATTCCGTCGACCCCCTTAGACGAGCGAATAGTAGAAATAATAGATAGTTTTCCAAAGAACCTTATTTCATTGGGTCTGAGGGCTTCTACGGGAAAAGTCGTACCATTTAGAGTTGAACAAGAATTCTTAAGTACAACAGTGAAGACACAGAGATCGGCTCCACTATTCTGGATGGAAAACATACGGAACGGAAAAGTCGTTTGGCCTCTGAAATTAAAAGACAAGCCGATATCACTTCTTGCAGACGAAAGGACTAAACGCCTTTGTATCCCAAATAGTAACTATGTATTGGTAAAGCGGTTTAGCTCAAAAGAAGGGAAAAAGCGAATTAATGCAGGAGCATTTCTAAGTGAACAATCTAAATTTGAAAGTATAGCCATTGAAAATCATATCAATTATATACACAAAACCGACGCTAAGTTATCCAAATTTGAGGCTATAGGATTAACAGAATTGCTAAATTCAGTTCTATATAACAAATACTCTCAGATAGCAAATGGCAGTACTCAGGTAGATTCGTCAGAACTAAATTCTATCCCTTTGCCAGAAATGGCATCCATCATCAAAATCGGGAAGATATCGACAGATAACAAATTAGAAGGTCAGATTCTTCAGAAGAGAATACTACAAATACTAAACATCGACACAGACATCTTTGATAAACAAACATTGGAACAAAATCCTAGTCTAGAGGTTTCATAGAAGCTTGAACTAATTATAACCGGGAAGAAGCCTCTACGTAATAGACCATAAGTAACAGGCGTGCAATCCTTAAATAACAGCAGAACACCGGAATGTGCAACTAAGATCCACTGTCATTGCATTTGTCATCGCTTTCTCACCTTTACCGGGCAGGCTAATCGTTAGGAATCACCCCAAAACACTACTATCGGGAACATTTTACTATTGAAAATATGCTGACATCCTTTCGAGCCATTTGATCATTAAAAATGAGCTTGCGTAATTGTAGTTATCAAATTGAGTTTTGTAAATAGTACTTTTTGACGGATTGTTTAGTGGAAGTTCGTGTCCCAAGACTGACCTTCAAGCACAGCTATTATATTCGGGGGCCAGCCAGCTCATGTTTCTTCAGCAGGCGAGTTGCCAAGAGGCTTGCCCAACCAGGAAAATAAAGCATCTCTAGAGAATTGCCTCGTGCCGTGTTCATCAATAATCGCAACGCCATGATCAGCCAGCAACGCAGCTAGCATTTCTCCATCCATAGCAACAATGCCGCTCTTCTTGACCAGTTGCCAACCGTCTATACTTATTCTACCGGTGGTGAAAAATAGCATAAATACAGGGTCAGCCACCCTTATACGGAGGTCGGGATATTTCTCAGGATCTAGATCTGCAAAAGCCCGCGCCGATGCTAATCCCACTGCGCCCACTAACTCTCTTAAGTCTGGGGTGGCTACCTTAATAGCTCTGTAATGTTTCGCTTGTCCCACAAGCCATATTTCTAAGAAGGATTCAAAAGGCCTGAATCTGAATGCAGAAGACGGTTTTACTAAGTCTACGACCGATAACCTGCCATAGAAATCTATCCCCTCATCCCTGGTCTCCTTTGTCAGCTTAACATTTCTAGCGCCAATTAATTTCAATACCTCTTTACAGAGTAGCTCAAATTCAAGGGGAGAAAGCTCTTGTAATGTTTCGTAATAGTCTCTCCATCTTAAGCGTCTCTTTTTCTGTTCCACGACCTCAGTAGAATCAGAACCTTCGACGAAGCAAGCACCCTGTACCATGTAATTTGACGAAGAATTGAATGCTATTTGCGGCTGGGCACCTCTTTCCTCAGTGGTCTTAATGTAGCTAAGCAACCTTGCTCTTACGGATGCTTCCCATTCTGAAGCTTTCTCGATCGGGTCTACATCAAGGAAGCGATCCAAGATAATCTGCTCGATGACCCGAGTTAGTTTAATTGGCCTAGAATCAAGAAGTAGCTCCTCACATATTATGTCTGCAATTAGAGCCGGCCCTAGTTTCATATTTATCCTGTTTAGGTAAGCTTTTTCCTGTCTTCGATGCGTTCGTCAAGTAAATTTCTCAGCTTTTCCAGTAATTCCAGATCTTCATCACTAATTGACTTGATGTCCTTTACTTTAAGTCCCTCTATTGCATTAATTGCGCTTTTAACTTGAGATACCCATCCGCCACTTTCAGTAGCTATTGCCAAGGCGAGGGATTCATTAAATGCTCTGGAGGGGTCTAGCAAAGCAGCTTTAGCATTATCATCTCGAAGAATGCGCCTTAGATTTCTGACATCCTCACGTGTCTGCAGTTTTGCTGGGACCGAACGACTACTTTCCTCGTCGTATCTAGGAGTGATCAGCTCGTAAAATTGCGCCTTAGTCTCTTCAGTGGTGAACATTAGGTCAGTCTCTGACCACCCCAACCAGTTTCTTACTTCAGGTATACCAACCGCCTCGTGGAATTTGTAATATAATTCCGGGTCCGCCAGCTGTTGAAAGCTCTCGTCTTTCCGCATCTGCTCTAACGCCTTGTACGCACGTCTCCGGCGGTTAGCCTCTTGAACACTCATGGCCAATCTTTCTGCTGTATCTTGCAAAGAAAGCCCAAAGTCTTCTACTAATTGAGCAATAAGTTTTGCTTGTTGGTATGCCCCCCAAGGTCTTATACCCGATACATGCCTGATACCCATCAGCACTGGTACAGCGTCCTTGTTTTCAGGATCATTTATGTCTATGGTTACTATAGGAAGATCATCGAAGGAAGTGATCAACTCTTTTGAGACGTCAACACCGCTCTTTTCGTCTTCTAGTATCCATCTTATGGCCGCAACGCGCCTATTACCTTCAATTACCACAAACAGATCCCCTTTGTTACCATAAGGCCTTACGATAAGTTGCTCCAAAGGCACATATCCATTGGTTAAGATAGACTCCTTCAAAGCTTGCAAATCCTCGTAGCGCCTACCCTTTAAAAATCTGTAAGCTTTTTCTTGAACAGTGGCTTCAGGGTATCTCTTCTCACTGACTACCTGATAGTCTTCTTGGTCAAGAAACCTATAGTTATTAGGATCGAGTAACAAGTTCTGAATAGAGCATCGACCTGCGTTATATTTCATAGCTCACCCTCCTATCTGTTCCTCGTCGTTCTCATCTCCCTGCTAAACGTATATCCGGGGAGGCCAATCGCTGTAGAAATTCTTCCTCTATCTCTTCAGACCTTTTAGACAAGCCCAACGACTTGATGATCTCGCCAGTCTTCTTTGCCTTGACCATTGCACCAGCATATCGCTAACTCGCTCTGAGCGTCTTTCTGTATCAAGTCCATGCTCCCTCTCATTCCCTCGTATTTACTCCATCGGCCACCCGGGGATTAAGTTGTCTATCTCTTCCATTAGCCGTATTGTCTCCTTGAGAGCTATCACAATTTTCTGGTAATGGACTAGTTCATCATAGGTCAGCGTCCAATGCTCTTTCTGGCGGTCCTTGAGCCATTTCTGGCATACCTGGTAGCCACCGATGTGAAAGTTCCACACCTCCGGCGGAACTCCTTCAAAGTGCTGATCTTTGTTGATACAGACGCGCTTGACAGTTTCGTCATAGGTGACCTTTTCCACCACGTTAGAACCGGACACGTCGAACTTAATCTTAGTACGCTGCTGTTCAAGGATCGGTGATTCCATCAGGTGCAGTGATACCAGCTCAGCACCCTTTTCTGTCAGCGCCTTGAAAAGCTCTCTATTTGAGGTGAGCGGCAGACGTGGAAAGTCTATCTTCAGGAACTCTGCGTAGCGGGTGCGGTAGGTAGGCGAGTGGAAGACAGCATAGGCGTAATTGAAGACATCTTCTGGCCCGAAGGTTTCGGTGAGGTCACCTTTACCATCGGAAACAAAATTCAGCCCCAGCTTGTCTGAAAAGGCTTCGATGAATTCAGGGTTGAGGTTGGGGCGGTGACCTTCCTCAAACTGCATTTCGCCTTTAACAGGATAGAGATAAAGAGGGAAGAGAAAGCCTATACCTTTATTACTAAGCGATATTCGGCTATCTATTATGCCATTGGATACAAATGCATGATCAAAGATGCCCTCCGCAACTTGGCGAACCGTCACAAGCCCCAAATTCTTCCCTACCCGCATATGGTGCATTACCTGGCGACGGGTACGCCAGACTACTGAGGGATGGTAATATATCCAGCGAACATCGAAGGGCCGATAGAGGATTTGGGCAAAATATGAATCTGGCTCCTTAGTGGCCATCAGCTCTTTTCTGGCCTGGGAAACCCGCCAAGCATAGTTCTCTGATAGTGATAGCCGCTCCTTGACTGTTAAATCGTCCAAAGTTTTGTCCAGGAAGGTCTTAATGCGTTGCTGAATTGCTGATGGTTCAAAATCAATGACAAAACTATCTCTGGCAGTGACAATCCCCGTGCAATTGACCGGGAAAATGTCCGTTACCTTCCACCCTTGCTCATACTCAGAGCGAAAATCTTCTAGCCGAGGCACGAAGAAATAGAAGGGGCTATTAGGCTCTAGCTCTGCCCACTCAGTCGTGCTGACGTCAGTTTCCGACAGAGTGTTGTACTTAGCGTCTCGTAACCCCCAGACATCAGCGTAATGCACTCTCGCAGGGCCATCCTTACCCTGCTCCCTGACGAAGAGGCCTATAGTTACCCCTTGCTGGATGTCAAACACGTTCTCATCCTTGCCGCCATCGGGAGGAACCTCCTTTTTCTTCACATTACCGTGAAGATTAAGGAGATAAATTTCGCTAAAAGTGTCCATGAGATATTGACGCATCCCACGGAAGGTAGGATTGTCCAAATAGGCGTGGTTGGTGATAAAGCCCAGAATACCTTGCCCCGTGCGCTCAATTCGCCATTGCCCGAAGCGGATGAATTTCACATAGTCATCCTGTAGCCAAAGCTTTCGCTCATGCAGTGGTTGACCGTCTACTCTTTTGTATCCCCTTACTATCTCGCGTCTATCCTTGTCAAACACACCATCAATGAGTCCTGAGATCCACTTACCCCTATTTGCTGAAATACCAGAATACGGTGGATTCCCCAGCACGACCATGATTGGCTTCTCCTTCTTGATTTGGGCGGCAGCGTTGGCTTCTTCACTTATCCACTGGGCAAAGAGAACCTCGGAGTGCTTAATCGCCTCCTCCAGCGTGTTGGTGAGGTAGATGCTCAAGCGCTGGTCACTCTTAAACTGGTAGCCTGTCTCCTGAAGCAAGAGCCCTAGCTTGAGGTGGGCAACGGCATAGGGTGCCATAAGTAACTCAAAGCCAAAGATACGTGGCAGAAGCTTCTCAGCGACGTAGTCATTCCACATGCCCTTCTGTTTCTGATTGAGCATGGCTTCGTGTATCTCATTTATTACCATGTAAAGGAAGGTGGCAGTGCCCACCGCCGGGTCGAGAATAAGCGTCTTGTCATCAGCCAGCCCCTGGGGCTTGTTGAAGCGGGTCTTCAGGAGGTGGTCAATAGAGCGCACAATGTAAGATACCACTGGTTCAGGAGTGTAGTAGACACCGCGCATCTCTCGGACTTTGGGGTCATACTCGGCAAGGAAGGTTTCGTAGAAGTGTACCACCGGGTCTTCCTTCGCCGTGCGCTTGCCAAAGTCCTTCAAGACGGAGGACATGTCAGCCTGTGCCAGTAACTGAGCCAGGTCATCAACCTCCGGAGCGATTATCTCGGGTAGTCCAGCCCCGGCAATATGGTCAAAGATGTTGCGGAGGAAGGGGTTGGTCTTGGGCACCATGTCCCTGGCGTACTGACGAGTGAACTTTGTACCATTAGGGCTATTGCATCGAGCAGCGAATAGCCCGTAAGCAATAGTCTGGGCATACATATCGGCGAATTGCTCGATTGTAAGGTCAGGCACAAGGGTATCGCAAAACGCCTTGTAAAGGTTGCCAAGCGACGGCAAATTTAACTTTTTCTGGAAAGCAGCCGTAACCAGTTCACGGAGTCTGTGAGCCAGGCGTGCCATCCGTTTAGCCAGTTCTTTTGGTGTGCCTACAGCCTCAGCCTTGTGAGCCAGAAAATCACTCAGCAACTCAGCTCCGGCTTGGACACCGGCCTTGTCGTGCTTGATTTTACCGTCCCTTGTTGGTGTTCCCAGGCGTGCTGAAGGACGGCGCAGTTCACCATCCACGTACCAGCGGAACTCAAGGTAATCAGTGAGTATCAGGTTAGTCAGTGAGTTGAGGTATCGCTTCAACTGCTCGGACTTTTCGGCTTCATCCAGACTCTGACCGACGTCCTTAGCCTCGATGTAGCCAACCGTGAGAGCACCTTTAGTAACTAGGAAGTCGGGGGCACCACATTCAATTCGCTTGGGTTCATTAGTGGCGGTAACACCCTTGGCCAAGCCTTCTATCAAGGTTTTCAATGCCGAGCGATGGCTGTGCTCAGTAGTATTGCCAGCAACCAGTTCTTTTTCAATAGTGAGTATATATTGAGCCCACAGCTTAAGATCTGCTTGTTCCACAATACTCTCCCGCCATTCGAACTCTGGTTTACCAACATTATACTACATAGAGAGGCCTTTTACTGTGCACGAATAATGGGGTATCCCGGAGAGGCGGGACTGCACAAAACTGACTAATGTGCAATCTCCATCTATTCAACAATCACTCATTTGGTTATGTTTGGAGAACCAGACTGTTGAGGAATACAACACCACAATTAAACACTCCGGTTGGAGCAGTACAGATGCGGCTCTATTTGGTTAAGCGTGTAGGTTTGTCTCAACGTGCTAGATGCTTTGTGTGGTATAGGTGTCGAAATGTTACGTTTCTCGCTCTGGCGTTCTGAAAGTCGGATTTACCTTGATCTCAAAATTGCCGTCTTGCATTTGGATTGCCCCCGATATCTCCAAGCGGCCCTTCCATTCCCCTCGACTGATTCCTGGCCCAAGAATATTTTTCTCCCCTAGTACTGTCCACACCAGCGTGTAACCATTACGCTCTAAGAATTCGAGAAGTAGCTTTTTGTTAGCTAAGAGAACCGATGGCCCTTCTTCATCCACTGAAGGGTCAAGTGCAACTAGCCGTTTTTCGTTATCTTGGAAATGTCCCTCTTGGCCGTTCCAGTTGAGTCCCATCCGGCGAACTAACCATGCACAAGGCAATTGAATGGTTATCGTATCATCCAATGAACAATCGTAGCCCGAACCTTCCCATACGTATCTGGCTGCAGGTACTAGAACAGGTTTGGGGATCACAGAGTCTCTGCCTTTCGTCCACTCCTCAATGATTGGTACTGATGAGGCCCACGGATATTCGCCAAGAAACATCTCATAAATGTCAGGGCTTTCGGGCATCCATCTCCCCATGAAATTTTGTTTCGTCATCCAATCATATATTTCTTCAGCATCTTCTTTGTTTATAATGTAGCTCTTAATCATATACCATATTTCTCTTCTGTTTGTTTCATACTTGTCTTCTCCAATTGGCACCGGTTGCTCCCATTTAAAGAAACCATCTAGAAAAAGCCACTCTGAGCCATCAGTGGGATTACAGACATTTAGAAGCGATTCAATATTGGGAAGATCATCGTAAGCCTGAAGCCAATCTGTATCCTCTCTTTGAAGATCCCACGCCTCGTAGCCGACCCTGAACCACCAGCTATGTGTCTCTTCATAGGGACGATATCTCGTTGCAAGTAAAATAACCGAAGGATCGATGTTTCTCCGCCAAAGTTGCCAAGGCCCGTTGTATGTAGTACCATCGTCAAAACGTCCCACCCATTGAAAGTTATCTGATACTCTGGCTAAAAACTCATAGTATGCTATCCATTGATATTTCTTACCTATCCTCTCAGACTTACGGCTTCCCCTTGCATCCCTGTAATTTACATATTGGTCAAAGTCACCGAAAAGTTCAGGAGTCCATCCTAAGTCAACCGTTTTTTTAAATATCCATCGTTGAGCCAAGGAAAGATCGAAAGCTGTTTCATCTTGCGGGTTTTCAAGGTATGGTAAAACGATCGTTTCAAATTTTTGTTTCTTCTGCTTTCCTAATGAGTTGTTAAAGCGACGTAAGGCCTCCGCTTTTGCGGCTTCCATTTCTTCTTTAGAATATTCGCGCTTGAATAGTTCGATTTTTTCCTTATAATCAATTGCAATGTAAAACTCGACGTTTCTCCTGACAGCTTCATACACAGAGAAAGCATTTTTTTGACGGTCTGTAAGAGAAGAGAGGAATTCTTCGTATTGCTCTTTTCTTGTAGGCCCATAGTGCACATCCAGTCGGCGAGATGACCACTCAAAGCCACCCGAGTTGGTTCCGATTATGTATCTCTCAAAATCACCATAGCCCATGACCGACGACCAAATCGAGATAAATCCCCGCTCCTTGGTCAAATCCTTCGGATAGTACTTCTCACGCAACTCAGCTTCAGAAGGGATGTCCTCGAACCAATCACTTTGGTAAGGGGGTCTTATATTTTCAGGATTTACTGATAGGGAACACCCGCGTTGCATCGCGACTTCAATGACACCCCTCGCGTAATCTCTGAGCAGAATATTGGGTGGTGGTGATCCTCCATCAAACACAAGGTTGTATACGGTCTGCCCGAGTTTACCAATTACATCAATATTGGTACTTCTGAGAGAACAACCATAGGCCACAGCATAAATGCGCTCAGATACATACGGGTCGTTGACATCGATCAATTCTTTGAGAACATCTATTAGTACATGAAGGCGGGATTCGAGTAGGGACACCAGGGCTTTCGTAGCCCGATCTCGGATGAATCGATTTGAAGATGTAAGAAACCACGCCAGTGTAAGTGAGGTTAAAAACACAGAATCGTCGCTTGCATATTGCTTATCTTTAGCTAACCAAGCCCAGTCAATCAAACGATGAATGATCCCCGCGGTACCATAATTGTAGTGGAGGAAGATAGACCAACTCGCATCACGATGAGAGAGGCTATCCTCTTTCAGGTTGCGATGAAGAAATCTGGCATTTAACGGGTGTTCGCTTCTCGGGGCAACGGTTAATAACATATTCATTAGTTGGTCATATCTATCTTGGGTTTTAATAACGTTGGAATTTATATAGTCTATTGCCGCCTGTTGAATAGTTGCTGGCTTTCGCCAGATAAGACTCTGAATGAATGCCTCTTGTACAGATCGGAAACCAGCGCAATGAGAAGCTAGTTCAGTTAGTTCTCTCCCTGTCTTTTCGGGAACTTGAATGCAGAGGGCCTCAATCAGACCCCGATGCGTCCACGTAGCTGCCTCGTCGATAATTAGCGCACCGAGTGTTTGCCCAGACGAGAAAGCAGTAGATGGGTGTTTCAAGTCCAGGTATTTATCCAGTAAATATCTGACGACTAAATGATCCGTCAATCGCTCATATGCGAAATGAATTCCTTCAATAGATGGCTTGTCACGGCCAACGTAGTACATATCCGCGGCGATTATACCTTCAGATAACATTCGACCAAACAGTGACCGCTCATACCCTCGACCGGGTAACAACTCATCGATGAGTCCCTTAGCTTCTTCTCGTGGCATCCACGAAAGCCCTGTTTCGGCTAACCTTTCAGCGACTTTCTCAACGGCTTTCTGCAGTAATTTGCTTCTTGGATCGTAATCCAAGTTTTCCGGTTTCCACAATTTATCTTCAGTCGAGGTTATGAAGAAATCGATTATGGACGTAATTCCTTCAAGTCCAGCCGGTATCGTTGTTAGCCCCCTTCTATACAGACCTTCACAAAATAATTTTAAAAATTGTGGGTTCCGAAACTCCGGCATAAGAAACGGAACTGTCGGGCTCTGAATTCTATAATGCTCAAAAAATTTTTGGGTGGCATTGTACTCAACATCCGAAAATCCCTCATGGACGCAACGAACTAATCGATTCTCAGATGTTAGGTGTGCTGGAACAATGATTGACTCATAGGAAGTGCGAACGCTGACAGCGATGCCTACCCAGGGATAACCAGCAAGCGTGGATAGTAGTCCTGCGAGATGCTTTTGCCAGAGGCGCTTTCCCTCTCCCTCATTTAAAGCATCGATTAGAATAAGAGCACGACTTCCGGCACACTGGCCAGCTGCTTCCAAAGCTCCGAGTAGTTCTTCTTTACGCGAGCAGGAAAGCCCTAAGAGCTTAATTATTTGCGTCCATGGCTCATCGTCGTTAAATTGTTCGCCCAATAGTACAACCGTAGGCAGTCCGTCTCTAATCCGTTGCTCAGCTATGTCACAAAACAGGTGTGTTTTACCTGTACCTGCGTCTCCCACAAGTAAAAGAGCAGGTAGATTGGCCAATCGAGCTTCGGCACTTTCTATGAATTCCAGCAAAGGGTCTAATATCCTGACTATCTGATTAACATAGTACCCGCCTGATCGAAGGCTCTCTGACCTAGTGTTTCGTCTCCCTGTGGCACTATTCTCAGAGTGAGTATGCTTTTCCTCTTCTTGCGCCGCTTGAGCTGCGATGTCTAGCTGGTGAATACAGTCTAATGATGCTTGGCGTGCCTGCAAAGCCAGTTCACGCAACCGTGCAAGAGGAAGCTGGAGTACGCCGGTATCCTCGAGCTCAGCTATAATAGCAATTAATTCCTGAGCAGCATTCTCCAACAAGGAAAATTCATCATTCGCACATTCTCGCCATTCAATTCGATTGGCTCTTTGCCATGCTCGAGTCATTTGCCTGCCTGAACTCTTTAATTTCCTTGGCACGAATTCAGGTACTCGACCTAATCCATCGAAGAGACTAGCAATCGGAAGGTTAACGTTTAGCTCAGGACTGTACCTAGGCCCTGCGTTTGATTTCGTGACATCAATATGCTGCTCGAACCATTGCTTATAGAGATATTCACCGTTGAACCAGAAATATAAGCGTCCGGCATGAGTTTCCTGAGACAGGCGGTTCAATATCTCAGACTCGCCCCAGTAAGGAAACTCAACTTCAATACCCTGTTCCTGCGCTAATTTCTTCCATTTCTCCACGTGAATATTCCACTTATCCATAAACCATTGTTTTTCCGGTATTCTAGGGTCCTCGCGATCCCGAGGCAGGCAGAACGTATAGCGAGTCAAGCGGGGATGCTTCTTAAGAGCGACCATTGCTGATTCGTCCATCTGCCTCCACTGGGATTCTTCTGGGGGATCACGGAAGAACTTGGCTTGCCAGGCCCATTCATCACCATTGGGGAGGCACCAATAGCATTCAACTCCTGCATCTGGTGGTGCCTTGGGCACAAACACCGAGCCATGTGGAACGGGTTCAGCAGATGCAAGTTGCCCACATAGGAGCTCAAACGACCTATTCTGTGACCCCTCCCAAGTCCTAAGATTAGACCATTCCACGCGTAGAACCTCCCAATACTCCGGTTGCCAGTGAACTGTCAAGCTTGCAACTGAGTACGGATAGTTAATCCCATTTTACAGCTATTACAAATCCACAACAAGATAGGCCTCAATTGAACGTATCGTAATGTAAATATCCTGTTGGAGGTAGCAATATCCTGTATCGTCATATGCCACGGTGCTTAAATATGACAGAATCGATTTAGGAATTCGTCTGGGGATTTTAATGAAGCTCTAAGTGCTTGTTGTATAATAAAGACAGATGAAAAGGTATGCTTATACAATACTAATACTCCTGTTGCTATCTTCAACAATCATAAGCGCATGTTCTTGCCAAAAAGATACCGCTATTGTAGAAAAGGTTATATTAGCATCTGGTATCAATGATAGCAATGAGCCAATAGGAGTTACGGATACATTTTTTATGGACCAAGATACAATATACTGTTTTGTAACTGTTGCGAACGTTACCAAAGATACAAAGGTTAGGGTTCAATGGTTTCTAAAGGAGGGTGAACTAGAAGAAAAAGAAAACATTGAAATAGGAAATGTTGAGCAAGTAATAAGCAATCCCGCAAATATTTCATTTGGCCTTAGTCAAGAACAAGACACTTTACTCCCAATAGGTAAATATGAAATCGTCGTTTTTATTAATGACCAAGCTGTTAAAACCGCCTATTTTTTTATCACAATGCCGCCAACACCAAGCCTTGAAATACTTGGAGATGACGGCGTTTCTTCGAGTTTGTCCAACGTTAAACACGCTAGCTATTCCTGGTCTCTCAAAGATGCAAAGTTCAATTTAGAACTAGACATTCCCATGAGACTCTATGATTCTTATGCATCTAAAACGAGGATCCTTGCATTAGACACATCTGTCTATTCCCTCTATGTTTCGCATCCAGATGACGACGAGTATATCTCTTATATCGCAGAGGCCATAAAACAAATGGCGCAATTAAAAGGTTTCACAGCCAATGACTATTTAAAATCAATAATAAGATTTGTAAGAAGCATAAAATATGCTGATGATTTTCAGTCCACTGGTTATGACGAATATCCCAAATACCCGATTGAAACCCTTATCGACGGTACGGGAGACTGCGAGGATAGCTCTATCTTACTTGCTTCTATCTTACAGGCTGCTGAAATACCAACAGTTCTCTTATTAACCAAAAGCAGTGTAGCGCCAGGACATTGTGCAGTAGGAATCGTTGGTAAAGGAACTAGCGAACTCATATCTTATGAATACAATGTTAGTAAATACTTCTATGTTGAAGCTACAAATATCGATCTAGCCATTGGACATATGCCTGATATATACAACCCAGGTGATTTCCTTGTTGTACCTTTAGACCCTTTACCCGCAATTACTTATTCTATCGATGATTTAAGAGCCGGCTGTGTTTACAGGATCAGAGCCTATGTCAAAAACATAGGCTCAATTCCAATTGACGGAATTAAAGTTGTGGCCGTCATATATTCTGAAGGTAAGGAAATCATAGTATCTCAAGAGAGCGAGCCTTTCTCACTTTCGGTTGATCAAGAAGTTATTGTTACTTTTTACTTACCTTATAAAACCGCCGGAAATTATGAGTTAAATGTCCATGCTGAGTATGGTGGTAGTGTGGGATATACACTGGCAGCATCATTCGTCGGCCCTTAATCTAAGACACTTAGATTAGCAAAACTGTGGAAGCTCTCCAAGTTTAGGCTCGTGTGTCTGTTTGCCCAAAACGGGTTGCCAGCGTAAAATGAGGTCGCTGGACAAACTCAAATTCACTGATAGGACCGAGTAGTCGGTTCATTTGAGCTTAGACATGCATTCTACCAAAGGGAGGAAAGCTGATGCCAATACCCAGAAATTGGAGTGAGGAGCTAATTACGGAATGGCTTTGCCTAAAAGGGTATTCAACCGAGGTAGGAGTGAACGTTGGCCGAGGAAATAGAGGTGGCAGAAAAGAGGCCGATGTTGTGGGAGTCAGAATCAATTCGAGCGATATTAGCAAGAGTATTCTTGACATCTTCCATATAGAAGTAGGCCAACTGGGCGGATATGACAGTTCACTCAAGATGATAATCGATAAGTTTTCTAATGACCGCGTAGATGAAATTGTTAGACGTTACAAAGCCCGAATGGCGTTCGAAGGCAAAATTGAATACAAAAAACTGTACGTGGACATATGGGAAAGACCTGACCGAGTAAGAAGATTGAAGACCAGCACTGAATTAACTTCGGTTGGAATAGACGTCTGGACACCGACTGACCTCTTTAAGAATATCTTTGATGACATCTTAGGCTGGGGCGATTATACTTTGCCTGAAAGCTACTGGATGCTAAAACTACTAGAATTGCTGCTGGAAGTACGCTTAATCACGGCTTAGGGCATGGGGGACATCGTGTTAGTTATAGGTATCGACTGTGCTACAAAAGAATCGAATATCGGGCTCGCACACGGTTCAGTGCAAGATGATCGTGTGCTGGTAACGAAAATCGCTGTGGGCGAGAGTAAGGTTTCAGCAGAGACAATTATGGATTGGTTATCATGCGGTCAGCCAACATTACTAGCTTTTGATTCTCCTCTGGGTTGGCCAGTGAAATTGAGCAGCCAGCTTATCGATCATGTTGCCGGTCAGCTACTTCTCTCTGATCCAGACATTCTTTTTTCACGGGAAACAGATCGAGTTGTACATGACGTGCTTCATAAAAAGCCGCTGGAGGTAGGCGCCAATTACATCGCTCGTACTGCCCATTCTGCCTTAAGGCTTCTTAATGACCTAAGACAAAAGACAGGCCTTAGAATACCATTAGCGTGGGAGATGGGAACAATAGAAGAAACGTGCGCCATTGAAGTGTACCCAGGAGGCACACTAAGGGCAAGAAACATTGAAGCTGTTAAGAAAGACGACGAACTTGCGTCAAAAAGGCGAACCGAATTGTTGAGACTACTTCGAATTGGCATACATCCAGAAAGGAACCGAAAGACGATCATTGAAAATCCCGATGCTTTTGACGCAGTTATGTGTATTTTAGCTGCGTCGGACTTCCTCCTGGGTAAATGTATAACCATTCCTGCGGCTAAGATGAAGCTGGTCAGAAAAGAAGGTTGGATATGGGTGAGAAAGCCAGTACCAAGCATTTGAGACTGGCATCGGCTCATTTTTTAGCTACGTTTTGCAGAAAAGCCTCCATGGAGGGCACAGTCACGGTTGCATAGCACAATTGGGCGTATTGTTAGTTGCTTTTAGCGAGCTATTGATTTAACATACGATCGGAGTTAGCATCTACCTATAGCTCTCAGGTACACCATACGGGCAAGCGGTATATGGAGAACAGGAAGCAGCTATGCCGGCCAACGAAATTCACAGACTAATTGACCTTATTGCCTTTGGTAATGACTATAAATGGCTGCATAGGGCGAAGGATTACCCCTCCATGTATCTGGGGCGATTCCACCGGAAGAGGCGTCATTATGGCGATACCGAATGGATTCGCAAGCTTGAAAGCTTGGGAGATAGGCCAAGAGACAGAGAGGTTCGCCAATCGAACAAGGGACACGACCTCATAGATGGTGCTTGGTCATCCCTAACAGACGAGCAGAAGCTAGGTTGGGCCGCTGCCTTTAGGGATGTCGCATTGCATCCGGAGCGGTACTCCAACTTATTCATGCCCGAGGACTATGACAAGGCGCTGAGGTCTGAAGCGTTCGTTTCCCTACAAGGAAAATTTACTCTTCTGTCACTTGAATACCTTGCTAGTGTTAGTGCGGAGCGCTAACTAGGTTTGTCTTCGACAAAAGTCCAAATTGATCAATATTAAAGATTATCTTTCTTCTGCTCACTAAACCAACAGGACTGCTAGACTATGGAGCAAGAAGCCACAAACAGTAGTAAGAACGATGAGTTGGTAAACATCCTACAGATACTCCCGCAGATGATGAACCAGCTACGGACAGAATTGGAACTCATTTCCGGGAAACAACTAACTTCGGGCTTTTCTAGTGCTGAATTGGGTTCCCTTGAACGCAGGATTAAGAGGCTATATCGCATCGCTCAACAATTTGAGGTAGTAAAAAACAAAGAACTCACTCCCGCATCAGCCATAGAGAGGCTCTCTCTAATGAACAAATATTTACGATTAATCATGCGTAGGGTCCCTAAGAATCGAGAACCCTTAGACTACATGATTGAATCGCTCAAGCATCTCAGGCAAGTTCCATCAAATCAAGACCTGCCAGAGGGCTTGGACTTTGCCTCGAAATACGAAGGGCTCCGCATCTTCATTGATGAACTGCTTGCGGTTGTTCCTAAATCTAGTGTTAATCTATTCCTTAATAGCGGCTTGACCGAACATCAATTGGTACCACAATTGCAACGTGCGCTTAATAATCTGTCTCTGCCTAAAGGATTAAGGATGCCTCCAAGACATACAACAATACAGGTTGCGGAGAAGCTAAAGCTGGCGCTCCATGATGTCGCCACCGATTGGGAAGTTCTCATTAACCTAATCTACGGACTCGTTCTTTTTAAGGAGGGTCAGAACCCGACTTGGAGTAATATTGGCAAGGTGACACTGTGGGATAAAGTCGGAAAGCTGGGCCAGGAGCACAATCTGGCTACTTTGGTGAAGCCTGAATGGGTTACCGCTCGGAATGCCCTTGCCCATGGAAGAGCTCCCTTTATCCCTTCTAAAAAAGCATATGAAAAAGGCATAAGGTTCGAAGATAGGAAAAGGATAGTTTTTTGGACGTTGGCGCAAGCGTATCTTGAGGCAGTCGATATATACCTTGCGAACCAGACTATGCTCGGTGTCTGGAACATCGTCCAGACAGCCGGTTTAACGGATTTCATAGAACGACTAACACAATTGAGGGTGTTAGCACAACAATAGCTTATATTGTAACCTGAGGTCACAAAAGAGGCTTTTGTGCAACATTTGCTTGCCCTGTTACTCCGCTGCACTTTCTACCGGAATGTGTAACCTTGTACCCGCTCGTTTCCCTCGTTGCTGCCCGCTCTAATTGCTTGTTCCATATGTAATAGCCTGTTCCATATGAGACGGCCTGTCCACCCCCTTTTCAGAGGTATTTTGTTAGCAACTAGCCTCGCTAGATCTTGAAATCGCCCGGCTTTGGCTATTTTCTCGGGGATTAGAATGGCACCATAGAAATATCATCTAATAGTTGCTAAGTTGCTCACCTATACTGTTAGTTGCTATTCTTATCTACAGAAGTCAAGAAAGGAACTGATGAGACAAACTGCGCTGTTAAAATATCTCCCGTTCTACGGATGGTTTTGGAGAGTAATTAAATGACCCTGGGACATAGACTCAGAGCCAGAAGGCAGGCCATGGAGCTTACTCAGCATGAGTTATCCGAAGCTATTGGGCTGACGCCACAGCACATTTCTGCCATAGAGCAGGACAAACGATCTCCATCATTGTCTTCTCTGGCTAAATTGGCTGAGGAGCTGGGAGTAACCACTGATTACCTTATCACAGGTAAAGAAGGGGTTATTACAGATACGATACCGGCAATAAAGGCTGATAAAGGGTTGAAACTGGAGGTGAAGAAAGCGCTTGTAACGCTGGTCCTTTCACTCCACGATGGTGCTGGTATTGAAAAGACTGGAGACGCTCCCTGATCAGATTCTGGGTGGCGGGATGCCACTTGCCCGATTATGCCCGGAACTGCAACGGGAGGGGAGCTGCTGATTGTTTTCGCCCCGGTCTCCCCTGGCAGAGCCCGCCACGCCAAAACCGTTCTGTACTGGACTTAAGACGCTTTCTCCCACTTATGCGAGCCATCGTTCCACACGACATCATCATGTGCCTCTTCCCCTGAGCCCCACGTGTCTCCAGTTGCCGGCACACCGCTGGTACCGCCTACCTTGCCATAGTCATCGAACTGGTAAGTTCCTACGGGATCATCACTGAGATAGCCACTCAAGTCATCATCACTGTCGGGCCAGGTTCCGTCGTGGTCGGCATAATAGGCCAGGGCTGCCGACTCCACATTGGCTACCTCAGTATTGGCGGCGGCGACATTACCGGTAGTCAGAAAGCCGGCAAGGTTAGGAACGATTACGGCGGCAAGGATACCGAGAATGGCCACCACTATCAGTAGCTCAATAAGGGTGAAACCGCGCTGTCCATATTGGGACTGCCTCAAAAGCCTTTTCATGGTTCACCTCCTTTCCTCATTACTATGGTTGAGCAACTTAACAACTATTAGTTGATATTCATATTGTAGTTTAGCTTAGTGAGTACCACAATGGCCCAAAGGTACTATTTTAGATAGGAATATAGTCCTGTCTTTTACCGACACACGCGCTGGGATTAAAATCTAGGCGTTTTCTGCGGATGGTGAAGGGCTCTCTTTATACTCTGCCGGACAGTAAAAAGAAGAGGGCCGAGATGAATTCCTCGACCCCTTTACATATAAATGATAGGTTAGCAGATATAACTAAAAGGCTTTTGTTCGATAGCAGCAATTGCCTGGAATGTGTGATTGGGCATAAAAAGAGGCTCCCAAGCGTGAGAACTGCCGGGGAGCCCCTCTCTTCCCTTATCAGACGCCCCAGAATGGCTTTTTAGCCACTTCCCCAGGAGGGGGCAAGGTATATTATTATTGCTTGCCCCCTCCCTCGGTAGGTAGGGTAAACAGTTCCGGCTGTACCAGCTTATCCCTGGCGGCTTTCTCCACCCTCTCCTGGCGCTTCTCATCCCGGTCGTGCTCTTGCCTGGCTTTGACCCTTCTTTCGTAGAGCCACCTCTTAAGCTGGTTAAGGTC